>Ga0316204_10000460_pt1 | contig 150609 bp, 128 predicted proteins | sample 6monrhotite_MG_2_FD_205661 | JGI IMG/M metagenome (GOLD analysis project Ga0316204, IMG submission 205661) | Microbial mat bacterial communities from mineral coupon in-situ incubated in ocean water Damariscotta River, Maine, United States -... | ecosystem: Environmental > Aquatic > Marine >... | reverse complement strand
CTGTTCTTTCTTGTGTGTCGGCAATAAACTAAATCTTTTTTTATCATTATCATTTCCATTTTCATTCTCAAACCATTCTTTCTGTCATTTGCGGTGTCGATGTCTTTTCTTCGCCTTGTTGGTAACGATTGGATAACTGCTATAGTAGCAGTTATATCTTCCTTATGCAGATTAATGGATTTATTGATAAAATTACTGGTCTTTTCACAATTAGCTGTCGGTTTTTCATGAACTTTAGAGCGTTATAAGCGGTTTCGTTAAGCTGCTACCAAATTTAGCAAACAAATCTATATATCCAAATCATCTAAGGGGCTTTTTACTTGATCAAAACCTTTTGTGGTAATGTGGGTGTAAATCTCAGTTGTTTTACTGCTTTGGTGTCCCAGCATGCTTTGTATGTAACGTAGGTCAACACCGTTTTCCAGGGAGTGGGTTGCAAAAGTATGCCTTAAAGTGTGCATGGTAAGCCGTTTTTTTATTCCGGCTTTCTTTGCTGCTTCTTTAATGACAGTTTGAATGCTCGAAGCGGAATATTTTCCTCCCGTAGCACCCTCAAACAGGTATTCTTTAGGCCTGTACTCCTCATAATATTCATCCATGACTTTTATGAACCTTTTTGCTAATTTGGTGTACCTATCCTTTTTTCCCTTTCCCTGCACAATACATATTTGCATTCTTTCTCTGTCTATATCGCTGATTTTTAAATTTATTATCTCTCCTAATCTAATTCCCGAAGAATAAGCTAACATAAAAATACATTTGTGTTTAATATTATTAACTGCTGCAAATAAGCGCTTTACTTCTTCTGTATTTAGCACCGTTGGCAAAGCGCGTTCTTTCTTTGGCCTGTCGATAAAATAAAACTTTCGTTGCCCACCCAGCACTTTCTCGTAATAAAATTTAATAGCATTGATAGACTGGTTTTGATAGGATGAAGAAACCTTTCGCTCCATAACCAAAAAGCGAAGAAATGTAATGATTTGATGCTCAGTAATTGCGTTGATATCAAACTGGTGATAGTAATTGATAAATTCCTCAAATAAGCCTTTATAGGTTTTTACTGTGTTAATACTGTACCGGAGTTCTTTCAGTTTCAAAACCATTTCCTCAGGACAGTTACGGTAGTTGGCAATGTCAAACCGGCTAATCCTTTTCACCCCAGGTTCGCCAGCTTCTTCTTCTTCATAGCTAAATTTTAGCCTCTTCCCAGCTGCAAACGTCTGTATTTCTATCAAATATTTTTCAGAGTACGGAATGTTCCACCATTTGTTTTTCTTATCCCATGAACTGTATGGAAACGATTTTAGAAGTTTTCTCAACTCATTGTCAAATCCAAAAATGACTCTTAGCCGCTTGAACCGGGTTTTAAAAACCAGTACTTCACTTCTGCCAACAGTCCTCATTTCATTACTCAGACTGATATCAAATGTTTCATGATATAAAACATCACCCATCCGTTCTTTGAAATGATCCTTTATCCGGTCAAGGTTTCCGGGATAATTCGACACTTCCCACAATTGATGATCTTTATTCCATCTGCTGTATTTTATGGAAGTGATAAACTTTATATCATCCTGATTCTTAAGTAACTTAAGCAGAATTTTTCGCCCTAGGACTTCAATAGTAACTGATTGCTTAACTATGTCTTTAGGATCTCCCCCTGATAGTATTTTGGCTTCTTGAGATTTTGTGTTTTTCGTTTCATTGACAGCGTAATTAGTGATAACTATTTCCGGAAATATTTTTTTCAATTGATTAATTGAGATTTCATCATTAGGGATATGCCAGGCACGCATGGTCTTACTCCATCTGGCACCGTCAATCTTTTTTATCTGAATAATCAGTTGCTGGTCATATTTAAAATCAAGGCGAATTCGGCCTTCTTCTTTATGGATAGTCAGCGTAGCTTTCATCATTTTAATAGCGGTTATTCCTCTAATTGGGTGGCTAAGTGTTAGAAAAAAGTCTTGGTCTCGGGCAAGCTCTGCCATGTCAGTCCCAGTCCTGAATCGAGTTTATTCAAAATGCTTTCGTGGCTCAACAAACTCTGTGATCCTGAAAAAAGAGAATGGCTAAAGCTTTATTGCCTCATATAAACGGTGCAATAAATACTATTGAAATTCTTCTTTATAATAGAATCTTTCTTTATCTAAAAGTGGCTTTGAGAACATTTGAATCAGGATTTTCACAAAGTTTTGTAAACTTAAATAATAATATCACACATAAGCTTATGAAAGCCATATTTTTATGAACAGATATTGATTTTCTGACTTAAGACCAATCCTAAACTCAGTATTGCAATTCCATTCTCTGAAAAACGCAGACCGAAGAAAGAGCGAATAGAGTAGAGCTATGACATAGTAAAAATATTGCCCTTATGGTTTTTTCTATCTCTGATGGATATGGTGAAGTGTCTTATTTACATTAAAGGTTTTTGGTTTAGATATCAGGGCTTATAAGAAACAAAAAAGCCCTCCCGAAAAATGGGAAGGCTTTAAGGTGAACGTCCGGGGCTCGAACCCGGAACCCTTCCGACTTAAAGGGTCGGGATGCTCAGTTCTGTGAGGTTTCGTTTAACAAAAAAGCCACTTAACCTACTGATTAAATGGCTTTTATTAAGGTGACTCGTCCGGGGCTCGAACCCGGGACCCTCTGCTTAAAAGGCAGATGCTCTACCAACTGAGCTAACGAATCTTCCTGTTTGATTGGAGGCGCAAAAATAGTATTTTTTTTAATTATTCAAACCTTTTGCTGAAAAAAATCAGATTACTAAAATTCCTTTCCCCTGACGTGTAATGACAGGCTCCTCATCAGTGCAATCTACCACCGTTGAAGCTTCATTATCGCCATATCCACCATCTACGACATAGTCAACCAGTTGACCGTATTTTTCGTGTATGAGCTCAGGGTCTGTTGTATAATCAATAATTTCGTCTTCATCGTGGATGGAGGTGCTTACCAAGGGGTGTCCTAACTCTTCTATCATCATACTCAAAATCGTATTATCCGGGATGCGAATACCAATAGTTTTCCTTCGACTTTGAAAAAGCTTTGGAACCTGGCTGTTTGCATTTAGGATAAAAGTAAAGGGTCCCGGCATATTTTTCCTCATCAACCGGAAGATGGCATTGTCTATAGGCCGTGTGAATTCTGAAAGCATGCTTAAATTTTTTACCAACATCGAAAAGCTTGCTTTTCCCTTTTTTGATCCTTTGATCCTTTCGATTCGGTCAATAGCATCGGGATGGAAGAGGTCACATCCGATGGCATAGACGGTATCGGTTGGAAAAATCACCACTTGTCCCTTTTGTAGAGCGTTAACAAGTGTTCTTATATGCCGTGGGGCTGGATTTTCAGGATATATCTTGAGCAGCATGGGGTAAGTTTTGATTAAGGGTGGCTAAGATAGGGGAAATAATGGTTTTATCGTGTGATTGGCGATTGGATGAATAGTCATTTGCCCAGCGGGCGTAATTTGGCTACGCTGTCATACAGTTGTCATTCGATAGTCATACAATGGTTATACAATAGTTATACGATGGCCATACAGTTGTAACCGGATGATTGGTCATTGGCTTATGATATAAGTAATTGAGAAAAACTCCTCCGCATGAGTCCTATGGACAAACTCTGGGCATTCTAGCTCATTTTAGGCATGGAAAACGTAATTCGTAATTTTTAATTTATAATTGACATGTCGTCATTTGGCTATGCCGTCATACGATTGTCATTCAATGGTGATACGATAGTTATACAGTTGTTTTACAGTAGCATTAGTTTATAGGAGATTTGCTATTGTCAATAACTCCACTCTCCAAACTCCAGGCATTCTAGGCACTTTCCGAGCTCCAGGCATTTACACCTTCAATTATATCCTCAAATATTTTGTAATTTTGCGAAGACATCCAAAAACCATCCAGGATTATGAAAAAAATCAGCCTCTTGCTCTATATTTTTAGTCTTATGTCCGTAGCGACTACAGCCCAGTCATTAAAAACAATTTGGGTCTCTCAAAAGGTTTTTAAAGTCCCGGAATCTGTATTCTACAACGCGGCAACCCATCAAATTTATGTCTCCAATATTAATGGGAGTTCCTCTGCAAAAGACGGGAATGGTTTTATCTCAATGTTAGACAAGCAGGGCAAGATTATTCAATTACAGTGGATTAAAGGACTGAATGCACCAAAGGGCATGGCTGTTGAAGGTACGCATCTTTATGTCTCTGATATTGATAGATTGGTAGAAATCGATCTGACAAAAGGAAAAATTATTCGATCCTTTCCGGCTGCCGGGGCAAAGTTTCTGAATGATGTTGCTATTGATACGCAGGGGCATGTATTTGTTAGTGATACCCAATTGGGAGCCATTTACCGCCTAATAAACGGCCACCTTGGAATTTGGAAAGAATCGCCCGTTTTAAGCGGAGCCAATGGTCTTGCCATGGAAAATGGACTGCTACTGGTAGGTGCCAGAGGTCAATTGCTGTCCATTGATCCGGAAACCGGAATAATAAAGAAGTTGGTTGGCAACCCGGGCGGGATTGATGGCCTGATTCCATTAGGCAATGGCCGCTATCTGGTTTCCGATTGGGCAGGAAAGATTCAGCTAATTTCCAGAGATCATCAAGCACTAATTTTAAGCAATACAACTGCTGAAAAGATCAATGCTGCTGATCTGGGCTTTAATAGAAGCAAGAAAATCGTTTATATACCCACCTTCTTCGACAACCGGGTGATCGCAAAACAACTAAACGCATATTAGCCAGCACACTCAATTTTTTCTATCTTTGGTAAAAATCAATAGATATGGAACGCTTCTGTCTTGAATGCGAGACCAAACTTCATGGAAGGACCGATCAAAAATTCTGCTCCGACCAATGTCGCAACACTTTCAACAACAGGCTAAACAAAGATGAAACCGCATATATGCGAAATATCAATCGCATTTTGCGAAAAAATCGTCACATTCTCAAAGAATTAAATCCACATGGAAAGTCAAAAGTGAAGAAACAAAGCCTTTTGTCCAAGGGTTTTAATTTTAAATACTTCACCCATGTTTTTAAAAATAAAGAAGGTAAAATCTATTATTTCTGTTTCGAACAAGGATATCTCCCACTGGATAATGAGTTTTTTGCCCTTGTGGTAAATCATAATCTTTAATGCTAAGGCTTGAGCCAGTTAAAGCATTAGGCGTCCCTTAAAAGGTAAAAAAGTCATGAAATCGGCATGATGAACCAGGATGGCTTCAGTACTGCGCTTTACCATATCTCCTTCACCCGCATGGGTAGCTATGATGTGGCAAACATTGGCAGGAACTCCTGCTTCAGAGGCAAGACTTACCCCTGAAAAAGGATGGCGCAGGTATTTACCATAATCTCCCTGGATGGCATTCCCCTGATCATCCAATTCATATTCCAATAGTTTTCCCACATCGGCGAGGATAGCACCTGCAATTAACACATCCATGTTGACACTCAATTCGCCATGATACATTTGATTAATTTTCAAACCCGCATCACGTGCAATGTGTACCACCGATCGCTTATGTTCCATAAATGTCACCTTTAAATCAGATCCTATCAACAAAGTAAAAGGAATCCGATTTAAATCGTCAGCGGTCAACATACTGCGCTCAAGGGCAAGTTCCCAGGTTTTGGCTGTTTGGGTACGCAGGCTTTCATTGTCAATCCATTCCAGCTCAGGCCAAAGCATTTTTACTTCCGATTTCATCTGTTATCAATTTAATGTTGAATCATCAAAAAACAGGCTCTTTTCAAAACCTTTTTAAACAAAATCTATTTTTGTCTTCCATACAAAAATACGCTAGCTTTTCATACAAACAAAAGAATTGCTCCCCGGATGACCGAAAAACCAGAAAAAATGTAGTTTTGACGTTGAAAAGGAATTTTACCCATCGGATAATTGGAGAATTCCTTAAGGATAGGTTTATACCCTTCGTCGTACCGTTTTATACTGAACATTTCATTACAATTGAAACATCAACCAAATAAAAAAATCATGAAAAACGACCGTCAAAGTCAGTTTTCTTCAAGCTGGCAAATAGTTTTATCGTGTACAATCCTTCTGATTGCCGCCGTACTTTTTTCAACAACAGCTTACGGACAGCATCGGACTAGAAACAAGAAATCAACAGTTTATAAAGCCTATCCAAAATCATTGTTCAACACATTAAAATATAGAAATATAGGCCCCTTTCGTGGGGGACGATCCATTGCCGTTGCCGGCGATGCGCAACATCCCAGCACTTTTTATTTTGGGAGCACAGGAGGAGGAGTCTGGAAAACGATAGACGGTGGAATAAGCTGGCTTAATATTTCAGATCACTATTTTAAGTCGGGAAATGTTGGTGCCCTGGCCGTGTCAACATCCAACCCCAACATCATTTATGCGGGCATGGGCGAGTCGTTCATCCGTGGAAATATGGGAACCGGTGATGGCCTTTATAAGTCGGAAGATGCCGGCAAAACATGGCATCATATTGGTCTGAGCAAGACACACGTAATCAGCAAAATAGTGATTGACCCAACAAATCCTGATCTTGTATATGTTGCTGCCTTGGGCCATGTTTTCGGAGATAATCCCGAAAGGGGGATTTACCGAAGTAAGGATGGCGGCAAATCCTGGAAAAAGATACTCTTTGTAGATAACAAAACCGGCGCCTCCGATATCGCCATTGATCCGAACAATGATCGGATTCTTTATGCCGGCATGTGGGAAGCTTTCCGTAAGCCATGGTTTCTCTCCAGCGGGGGCCCCGGAAGTGGGCTGTACAAGTCAAATGATGGTGGTGATCATTGGAAAAACATTTCTCATCGTCCCGGTTTACCGAAAGGAATCCTGGGTAAAATCGGCGTTTCTGTATCCGGGGCAAATGCCGATCGTGTTTATGCTTTTATAGAAGCAAAAAATGGAGGTGTTTTTCGCTCCGATGACGGAGGCAAAACATGGACGCGACACTTTCACCACTCCGAGCTAACCCAGCGGGCATGGTATTACAGTAGAATTTATGCAGATCCCAAAAATGAAAACGTGGTATATTTTCCGCAAGTCTCCGGCCTCTTTAGATCGGTAGATGGAGGTAACACTTTCAAAGCCCTTCGAACACCCCACGGCGACAATCATGTACTATGGATCAATCCTGAAGAGCCAAAAACAATGATCGTGGGTAATGATGGTGGTGCCACCGTTAGTTTTGACGGTGGACAGAGTTGGTCATCGGAAAACAACCAACCCACTGCCCAGTTTTATCACGTTTCGGTAGACAATCAGTTTCCGTACCATATCTATGGTGCGCAGCAGGATAATTCGACGGTGGAGATCATGAGCCGCACCTATGATTTTGGAATCACCGATAAGGATTGGTGGCCGGCAGCCGGAGGGGAAAGTGGATTTGTGATCCCCGATCTTGGACATCCCGGCATCACCTTTGGTGGCGGTTATGATGGTGCACTGACACGATACAACCGCAATAACGGACAACGCAGAAGTATTGATGTTTGGCCTGATAACCCCATGGGACATGGTGCCAAAGGCCTTCGGGACAGGTTTCAATGGACCTATCCAGTCCTTCTCTCCATTCATCAGCCACACGCTTTGTATGTTGCTTCGCAATATGTGTACAAAAGCACAAATGAAGGCATGAATTGGACACGCATTAGCCCGGATTTAACAAGAGATGACTCTGCAAAGCAAGTCTCTTCCGGCGGCCCGATCACCCAGGATAATACGGCAGTTGAATATTATAATACCATTTTTTCGCTTGCCGAATCACCTTTAAAAGAAGGTCTGTTGTGGGCAGGATCAGATGACGGATTAGTTCACCTGACAACCGACGACGGAAAGACATGGCTAAATGTAACACCCAAATCTTTACCCGAATGGGCTACCATCAGCACTATAGAAGCCTCCCATTTTGAAGCGGGGACTGCCTTTGTAGCTGCCAGAAAATACAGGCTAGACGATTTTCATCCTTATCTATATAAGACCAGTGACTATGGAAAACATTGGACACAAATTACGAATGGCCTTCCTGATGATGAGCCTGTTTTCGTAATTCGACAAGACACGAAAGATCCGATGCTACTATTTGCAGGAACCATGCGTGGCGTTTATGTATCCTTTAACGGTGGGAATTTTTGGCAGCCCTTGCAACTAAATTTGCCTCACGTGCCGATACACGACATGGCGATTCAAAGCAGAGAAAACGACCTCGTGCTCGCAACCCATGGAAGATCGTTTTGGATTTTCGACCATTTGGAAATTCTTCGTCAATTCACAGAAAAACTGCCCGTACAAAAGGCTTACCTCTTTCAACCCAAACAAACCTATCTTACGAAAGGCTATCACTTTCACCGACCGGGAACCACAGTGGGAGAAAATCCTGTCAATGGGCTGGAGGTGTTCTACTACTTAAAAGACAAGGTATCTGACAGTACAACAATCAGCCTACAGATTAGCACAAGCAAGGGCGATTCCATTACAAGCTTTTCCAATCGGCTTAACTCAAAAGGGAAAGCTGTCCATCCTTCCAAGAAATTCTATGCCAATAAGAAAAACAATCCAAAGGATGTTTTGACGGGTAATCAGGGTTTGAATTCTTTTGTTTGGAACCTGAGATATCCTGATGCCACCGCTGTTCCGGGAGCCGTTTTGTGGGATGGGAATATGGCTGGGCCTAAGCTTATACCAGGTAAATATGAACTTAGCCTGAAGCTTGATAATGCAACTTTTAACAAAAATTTTGTGATAGAAAAAGATCCTCGTATCCAGGTAAGCCTGCCGGATTTGTCAGCTCAGTTTTCGCTTTTGATGAAGATTCACAATAAGCTGGATGAAACTGACCGGGCCATTAATCACATTAGGTCTGTGAAAAATCAAATTCAAGCTCGTATGAAACCATTAAAAGGTTTGCCCATCGCAGTGAAATTGAACAAATCTTCTCAAGCTTTAATAAAAGCGCTAAACAAAATTGAAAACGCGTTGATGCAAACCAAATCGCACGCCAGTGAAGATCCTTTGAACTATCCGATAAAGCTGAATAATAAACTGGCAGCACTGGCAGCCAGCATTGGTTCGTCCTATAACAGACCCAATCAGCAGGATTATGAAGTATTCAAGATGCTGTCAGCGCAGGTTAATCTTCAATTGGAAAAGTTGAAACCACTTTTAAACGAACGCATAAATAATTTTAATCAATTGTTTAAATCAGAGAATATACCGGCAGTTTATATTAAGAAATAAGAGATCAGGGGATGGTCTGTATTAAAGGGATGCTTAGATGATCTATAATGCTTAGATTCATGTAGTAGGCTCATTATGAGCTTACTCATGCTAAAGTGTCGCTAAGATATTTTGACACATTACAAATCAGCGTTTGCTCAAAGGTTCACGCTAAATCAACTATATTTGCCTTTTAATGCAAATTAATGGCTGGCAATTCTTAGGATTATCAGTTGAATGCATGTAGTGCTAAATGTGGAGAATATAATTTATCCGAATCAACAGCGTCAAACCAAGCTTGATTAAGGCTGTTTATTATCGGATTCAATTTCTGCTTGAACAATTATTAAACAGAAAAACTATGGATGCTATTGAGAAGCACTTTGAGAAATTTCGAAAAAATACTATCGGGAACGACGCTTATTTTGAAAGTCCCTATGGACAAAAAAAAATAATTTATGCCGACTGGGTTGCCAGTGGTCGTTTGTATGCACCTATCGAAGAAAAAATCGCGCAAGTGATAGGTCCATTCGTGGGAAACACCCATACAGAGACCTCAGAAACCGGCACTTTAATGACAAAGGCATACGAATATGCACGCCGCAAAATAAAAGAACATGTCAATGCCGGCCCTGACGATGTCATCATCACTTCAGGTTTCGGAATGACACAAGTGATTAATAAGCTTCAGCGAATTCTTGGATTGAAAAATTGTGCAGTTTACGATGAGGGCAAATGTATTCCCAAAGAAGAGCGTCCTGTCGTTTTTGTAACCCATATGGAACATCATTCCAATCAAACATCATGGTTGGAAACCATTGCAGAGGTAGTGTTATTACAACCGGATGAAAACAACAGGGTAGTTCCTGATGAGCTTCGGAAACAGCTCAAAAAATATGAAAACCGGAAGATGAAAATTGGTTCCTTTTCGGCCTGTTCCAATATAACAGGTATTGAACCTCCCTACCGGAAACTGACAGCCATTATGCACGAAAATGGTGGCCTCGCATTTGCTGATTTTGCAGGCTCAGCACCTTATGTGGATATCAATATGCATCCTGAAAATGAAATGGAGCGGCTGGATGCAATCTTTTTCTCACCCCATAAATTCCTTGGTGGTCCGGGTAGTTCAGGGGTGGTAATTTTCAACAAATCATTGTATCACAATACCGTACCTGATCAACCTGGTGGAGGCACGGTAGAGTGGACCAATCCCTGGGGCGAGCATCTGTATTTTGATGACATCGAGCTTCGCGAAGACGGAGGAACCCCAGGCTTTCTGCAAGCTTTCCGGGTTGCATTGTCCATAGAAGTAAAAGATCAGATGAATACGCAGCTCATGTTCCAGCGCGAAAAGGCATTGGTAGAAAGGGCTTTCGATGGCTTCGCCGATATCCCAGGCGTTCATATTCTGGCTGATAAAGTAAAAGACCGACTGGGTATTTTCTCTTTTTATATGGATCAGATACATTATAATTTGGTGGTGAAATTGCTCAATGACCATTTTGGTGTTCAGGTTCGTGGTGGTTGTGCCTGTGCCGGCACCTATGGACATATTCTGTTGGGAATCGGCCCGGAAGCTTCGCATAAAATTACCCAAATGATTACTAAAGGGGATCATTCCTGTAAACCCGGATTTATAAGGGTTTCGCTTCATCCCACCATGACCAACCAGGAACTGGACATCATCATTGATGCCGTTAAACAAATTGCCTTAAACCATAAGGAATGGAGAAAAGATTATAATTATAATCCGCTGTCCAACGAATTTTACCATCATCGAGAAGTGGATAAATCCCAAACTATAAAAGAGTGGTTTAGTTTGTAGCAAAAAAAAATCCGACTTCAATGAAGTCGGATTTTTTGTTTCATAAGCTGTATGTTTATTCTACTTCTTAAGCATCTTAAATACACCCTGCCTGCCTTTTTGGTCATCAATTTTGATGATGTAAATGCCCTTTGGGAAATTGTGAAAGTCGATGCGGTTTTGAGTCCACTGAACATCCAATTTATTGCCGTAAATGTTGAAAACCTCCACTTCCTTTATTTTCAGAAAATTCGGATTGGCAATTTCAACAAAACCACGGGTAGGATTCGGATAAAGCCGGATGTTCGTCTTGATAAAGCTTTCATCCACTGAAAGTAAGTTGCTGTAATGCTGAAAGATATCATTCAGCAAATCTTTACGCTCTGAATCTTTATAAACCGCTTCAATGGGAAAGGCCAGATATTCCATGCCCCCGTACGTCGTTTTGTAACTCACGCCGGCAACCCCCTTGGCTTCAGGAACACCCGGATAAGTAAATGATACCACTGAGCCATTTATTGGTGTAATCAAATCGGGATATCCGATTTTTTGAATGCCGTGTGTCCCATCATCAAAATGGTAAATTTCGTTGTTGAGATCTTCAGCACTGAAATAAGTATTTGCCATGCCGGGGGCATCACTGATATATTTTGCTTTGAAATAGGTTTCATAAAATGCCTTGTCATCAGCATCTCCATTTTCCACCAAATCCCAGCCGATCTCCGAGCCGGAAACAATAAATACACCCTCGTCATGGTCAATAAAAGCTTTTACTTTGGACTGTTCGGTTTTATTAAAGGTGTCATCCGCCGTGCTTTCGTCCAATAACATCCAGATAATAAATTTATAATCATTTAAATCGACAAGCCCATTCATTACAGCTTCGTTGGAAGCGGAAGAAAAGCTATGCCCCAGTTTCGTCATCGGGTATTTGTATTGCGTAATGGCATCAAAACCTCTCCGTTCTACCCCATCCACGATTAAAAACTCGGCATTTTTAGCGCTGGGGGTGGCCGCCAAAACATCTGTTTTAATCGATTCACCAGCACTGTTATAAGAGGCTATCTTAAAATAATACACCGAATCTGTCTGTAAACCGGTGATATCAACGATGGTATCATTTACATTTTTTACCAATGTGTATTGGCTGTTATCCAAGCTTTGGTATACCTTGTATCCGTCGGCATAATTTCCGGCTTCGAATTTTAAAGTGATGGCGGTAGCATCTTTACTGAGGGCAGCCGGACTTTTTGGCCGGCCTGGCAGAGGCGTGACCGCTCCGGCAAATTTGGTGTTGATTAAATTCCATAATTCCGTTCTGGAACCGTCATAATTTAAAGCCCAGATTCCGATCCCGCCAAGCTTTTCGCTTAATGCCAAATCGTACTTTTTTTCCAAACTTTTTTCGTTGTCGTTCCAAACCTGATTCCAACCCCCCGATTGCCATTTATACCAAGGCGTTTGTGAAGCATCATCCCAAATAAATCCGCCATGGTTTTCGGCATCGGTAACCACATTCCTATAAAACGTTGATCCTACAAAACTTGTGACCGCTGAGCCTGCATTCCCGGTAGTTGTTTTCCAATGTTTTCCATAATAAGGAACACCTAAAATGAGTTTAGCAGGATATTTTGATAAGGGCACACTGTAATCGGATTGCAATGATTTTTCCACACAAATACCGCCAGTCGGATTTGTTAAGGGAGAAACGGCTCCGGTATTATCGCTCCAACTGCCATAATAATCGTAAGTCATGATAAAAATATAATCCAGGCTTTGTGCCAAGCCATCTAATTTCCAGCCGCCCCAATTCACGGCAGGGCCATCGAAAGAAACTTCTTTACCCGGTAATTCAGTATGGATAAAAGCTGTTAACTTATTCATAAAGGCATTTAAAAGATCACCGCGGTCAGCGGTGTTCATCGCTTCAAAATTAATATTAACACCATCTAAGTGGTAGGTAGTTATGATGTGCTTGATATGGTCAAACAAATGGTTTTTTGAAGCTGTATCGGTGATTAAAATATGTGCTACATCAGCAGCCGGATCGCTTCCTCCAAAATTTGTAACCACCATAATTATCTTTGTGCCTTTGGCATGTGCAGCATTGATGACATCTGTCCATGGCCAGGCCGAAGGATTTTGAAGTGTACCATTCGACGAAGCCATAAAATCAAAGACAGCCAGATGGGTAAGTAAATCGTAGTGCATATTGTTGTTTGCGCCGCCGGTGTATTCCCAATCGGGCAAAAAACCGAAAATCATCTTGGACAAAGCCTTTTGCTGACTGGTCTTCAAAGGGATGATGCCTTTTCCGCTAACATCAAACTTACTGGTTGCCTTTTCCTTATGGCCGAATTCCCTTTTTTGCATTTGATGTTCTCCTAAGCGCGGAATGACTTGGGAAAAAAGGCTTAAAGTTGAAAGCAACATCAGGAAAATAAAGAGATGAAAGCGTAAAAGATTTTTCACAGGCTTAATATTAAAAAAAATTATTGAAACCGGGAACTTTTTCATAACTTCTTCTAAGCGCATGCCTTTAGCAGACGCCTTATCATTTGGAATTTCTTCCAAAAAATACATAAATCCTATTGAAAATAACCCTGGAAAGCCTACCTATCAATTTAATGAACTACCTCGAAGCAGAGCTATCAAGGTATCAAAATGAAATTTGCTTTTTCTCGATGCAGCATCGGAGTATTAAACTCATTCATCCCGATACGCTCCGCTATCGGGATTCGTTCAACTTACAAAGTTCAATTCGCTTCGCTTTTGAACTTTGAGTTTCACGAATAAATTCCCAATTCTTTTCCTGATTCATAAATAGCATCAATGGCACGATCCACCATTTCGATGGTATGTGTGGCCATTAACGAAAACCGGAGCAAAGAATCTTCAGGTTTAACGGCGGGGGAGATAACAGGATTCACAAAAACTCCTTTATCAAATAATATTTTTGATATTAGGAACGATTTCCCGTTATCCCGAATATATACCGGGATAATGGGGGTAACAGCATCACCAATTTCAATACCCAACTCCTTAAAACGGGCGATGGCATGATGTGTATTTTGCCAAAGGCGTTCGAGATGTTCGGGTTCATTTTCGATGATATCCAGTGCGGCTATCACACTACCGGCAGAGGATGGCGGCAAACTGGCGCTGAAAATCAGGGATCGTGCATTATGTTGAAGGTAATTAATCAACTCTTTACTTCCGGCTATGAACCCACCAACCGAAGCCAAGGATTTACTAAAGGTTCCTACGATCATTTCAACGCCGCCATCCAAACCAAAATGGTTTACCGTTCCTGAACCTTTCTCTCCCAAAACACCTAAGCCATGGGCATCATCCACCATCACCGAAGCATCATTCTTCTTTGCCAAACCAACAATCTCATCTAATTTGGCAACATCTCCTTCCATACTGAAAATTCCATCGGTGATGATCAAGCGGATTCCGCCTTCATTAGTATTATTGTTTTTCAGTACCTTTTCAAGCGAGGCCATATCATTGTGCCGGAATTTCAGTATACGGCCAAAAGATAAGCGCGTGGCATCAATAATGGAAGCATGACACTGATCATCGATAATGGCAATATCATTGCGACCCACCACCGTGGGAATGGCTCCCAAATTTGACTGAAATCCAGTGGCAAAAGCAATGGCAGCATCCTTTTGAACAAATTTTGCCAGGCGTTCCTCCAACTCAATATGAATATCCAGTGTTCCGTTTAAAAAACGTGAGCCAGCCGTTCCGGAGCCATACTTTTTAATAGCAGCAATGGCAGCTTCTTTAACCTTAGGGTGATTTGTTAATCCCAGGTAACTATTAGATCCGAACATCAATACCTGGTGATCCTTGATGAAGACTTCTGCATCCTGTCCCGACTCTAACACACGAAAATAAGGATAGATTCCTGCCGCTTTTGCCTCTTGCGGTATCCTGTATTTTTCAGCTCTCCGTTGCATTTCGCTCATATATAGCTAATTAGGTTAACTTAAATTTTAAATTGTGGATTAACAAAGCGCAAATCTAAGCATTTTCGGAAAAACGATTATATTTGGCGGTCTTTAAAATCAAATTATGGTACAAATAAAAAAAGTTAGCGACAAAAAGGATCTTAAGAAATTTATAGAATTTCCTTATAGTCATTACGCGGACGACAAGGAATATGTTCCTGATCTGCGAATTGTTCAAAAAGAAACCCTGGACAAGAAGAAGAATCTTTTTTTTAAGCATGCTGATGCCGATTATTTCATAGCTATCGATGAAAATGGAAAGGTAGTGGGTCGAATTGGAGCCATAACCAATGAAAACTATGTAAAACATTGGAAAGAAAACTTCGGATTCTTTGGATTTTTTGAATCAGTTAATGATCAGGAAGTTGCCAATGCACTTTTTGATGCCGCCATTCAATGGTTAAAAAATAAAGGTGTAGAAGGCGTCTACGGCCCAATGAACCCATCCACCAACGATACCGTAGGCACGCTTGTAGATGGCTTTGACACGCCTCCTTATATTATGATGGTGCACAATAAACCCTATTATGACAAACTCATTTCGGACTATGGATTCTCGCAAAGGATGGATTTATTGTCCTATCGGATCAAAATAAAAAACTTCCCTGAACGATATTTACGTTTGGCAAGCAGTATTGAAGAGCGTTTAAAAAAAGAGGGCATTACAATACGGCAGATTAATTTCAAAAAGATAAAAGAGGAAGCCCCAAAACTGCAATATGTTTACAATAAAGCCTGGGAAAAAAACTGGGGCTTTATCCCTATGGATGAGGACGAGTTTAAGGCATTAACCAAAGAATTAAAAATGGTTACCAGTTCCGAATTTGTTTTCATTGCAGAAGACAATGGAAAACCGGTGGCCTTTATTGCCATTTTGCCCGACCTGAATCAAATAACCATTAAAATCCGTGACGGTAAACTTCTTCCATTCAATTTTTTAAAACTCATTAATTTTAAAAAGAAGGTAACCAAAGGCAGGGTACTTACCCTGGGGTTGATTGAAGGCTACCGTTTAAAAGGTATAGACACGGTAATGTACACAAAATGTTATGAATCAGTTACCAAAGCCGGCATAGAAGAAGTCGAAGGTAGCTGGATATTGGAGGACAATGCCATGATGAACCGCATTCTCCAAAATGCCCAGGCAGATCCTTACAAACGTTACCGTATTTACACCATGAATTTTTAAGCCTGTCAGGCCTATGCTTTCTACGATTAAAGCCAAAAAGTTCAGTTTGGTTGATGGACTAAATTTGATTTTTGTATTCATCGTTTTTATCTTTTTCCTGCTTTCGCTGAGACGAAATCCTTATTTGTTTCAACCCCTGCTGGTATTGGGACTTTCGTTCGGACTGGTGGCTTATGCCCTGCATTTGAGAAAGAAAAAGTCGAGAAATAAAATTGAAGATTTATATCTGCTTTTTTATCCTTTATTTTTTCTCTTCGTAATATTTGAGAGTTTTTTCATGATCCTTCCCTTTTTCAACCCGCATGATTATGATGCTCAACTGACACAGCTTGATTTTCAATTGCTCGGCGTGCACCCAACAGTTTGGATTGAACAATGGGTTCGCCCCTGGCTCACCGACCTCATGTATCTGCTTTATTTATTTTATTTCCCTTTGCCACTGTTTATTTTAAGTTACTTATATCGGAAAAAGGAATATAAAAAGCTTGATCGGAGCGTTTTTCTGTTGTTCGTGGTTTATTTTGGCGCCTATCTGGGATATTTTGCTGTTCCGGCTATGGGCCCTCGTTTTTACGAACCGCTGATGAGCCTTCAACACAAAAGTCTTGATGGTCTCATTTTAGCTGCGCCAATCCGAAATTTAATCGGAATATTCGAGCCCAATAAATTTGATGTTTTTCCCAGCCTGCACATGGCCATCTCATTGTGCACGCTAATGCTTATGGGAAAGTATAAACGAAAAATGTTTTGGACTTTTCTCCCCATCGTTTTGGGCATTTGGGTTTCTTTGGTTTACTGCCGATACCACTACCTTACAGACATGATCGCGGGTGCTGTTTTGACCTTTATTGTCTTTTTTGGTGCCGGAGCGCTTTATGATCGGTGGACAAAGCTTAACTTTGTAAGCTATTACCTCAAAAACAATAAAAATGTTTAAAGGAATTACGTTTGAAAAACGCGATATCCATGTTTACGTAATGTTGTTGAGTGCCCCGGTGTTACTGACAATTTACCGATACCACGGCTATCCTGAAGCCTTCTTTCATTATTTCCCTGATTTTCGTTCTCTGGCAACAGGAGACATCATTGCCCGCTATTGGCAGTTCATCGTTTTCTTTGTCTTAATGTTCATTTTACCAGCACTTTACGTGAAAGTGGGCATGAAAAAATCTCTTTATGATTTTGGATGGGGATTGGGCGACATCAAATACGGCGCGAAGTGGTTGATAAGCATTCCCCTACTGGTAGTTCCCATGATTTTCATTGCATCAAAGATGCCTGAGATCCGTATCGAATATCCCCTGGCAAAAAGTTTACTCAATAACCAGGGTTCCTTATTGGTTTACGAAACAGCTTATGTGCTGTTTTACTATGTAGCCTGGGAATTTTTCTTCCGCGGCTTTCTCTTGTTTGGCCTCAAAAATCGTTTTGGTGCTGTGAATGCCATTCTTATTGAAACCATTTCTTCCTGTTTGGTGCACATCGACAAACCTGAGGGAGAAATTATTGGATCGATTTTTATTGGTATTTTATTTGGGATGATTGCCCTTCGCAGCAAATCCATTTGGTATGTCTTCCTGATCCACGCGTCCATAGGGGTACTAACCGGTATATTTATTATTTATTTTCATTGACATGAAAGTACTGGTCAGCGGAGCAAACGGCTTTATCGGCAGCAACCTTTGCCGGCGTCTATTAAAAGAAGGCGAAGAGGTGCATGCTTTGGTGCGCAAAACTTCTGACCTGACCTTCCTGAAAGGACTTCCCGTGCATCTCCATATTGGAGATATCAGCAAAGCAGACACGCTGCCACCTGCCCTCGAAAAGGTCGAAAAAGTGTTTCATGTTGCCGGCTTGGCAGCCGATTGGGGCTCTTATTCTCTTTTTGAAAAAATCAATTTCCAGGGAACTCAAAATATGGCTCAGGCAGCCATTCATGAGGATGTCAAACGATTTATCTATATCAGCACGGTGGCTTTTCATGGTTTTGGAAAACTAAATATGACAGAGGGAAGTCCGGCGGCGGAAAATCTCATTCCCTATGCCAAAACCAAATATTTAGCTGAACAATGGCTTTGGGAAATGTCGAAAAACACTGCCATGGAAATCACCGCTGTACGTCCCGGCAATGTGTACGGCATAAACGACCGCACTTTCATCTCTAAATATATTGATGCGCTATTGCAGGGGAAATTTGCTGAAATCAATCATGGAAGAAGCAAAACCTGTCCGGTTTACATAGAAAACCTGATTGACATCATTGTATTGGTTTCCAAAGAAGTGAAAGCCGCCGGACAAGTTTATCTGGCCACAGACGGACTCGATATCGACTGGCATACGTTTAATACCGTATTGGCCCGGCACCTGAATATCAAACTGCCCAAGACTTCAATCCCCTACCCCATTGCCATGGCTGCTGCCCGAACGTTTTATGGATTGCATCAGCTGATGGGCTTACGGTCTGAACCTTTCCTGACTCCCTACCGGATAAACAATGGAGGGAAAGATTATCACTTTAGTATTCAAAAGTTAAAATCTCATTTTAACTACCATCCAAAGGTTGATTTGGAAGAGTCCATGCGCCGGACAGTAGAATTCTACCGTTCGAAATAATGAATACTATTAATGGCGCAGCATCTGCTGGTACTTCAACATCAGCTATTTTTTTGTTCTATGTCGGTTTGTGTGGATAAAAGGTTTCGACCCTAAGTTGATCTTCATTGAAGCCGGATTTAATCTTTTAGTATTATACCGATTATCAATCAAAATGCGCCTTTAGTTCGTTATCCTCCTAAAGCCGCTTTGATTGTATATCGGCATTTACCATTGTATATTTTAAAATGCTTTACTGGCATTTTGAAATACAATTGGTATTACAATCATCACCTAATAAAATTAAACTATTGACTACAAGGCCAATAAGCTCATTCGGATTTGTAATCCGAATGTTAAAGGGCACAAAAGATTTACCTGCCCGCCGTGGTGCATTGGCAGGCGGGCAATCTGATAGGTAACAAAAAAGATGATTGATTGATTAATAATTTGCCGGATTAAAAATCCTTAGACTCTTTAACTTCCTGATTACAAATCAGGAAGAGCATAGCAATAATCAATAAACTCAATTGGGAGATATTTAGCCACAGATACCCATATTAAAATTATCACCCTTAACGGTGCAGGTTACCAGTTGATTTGCGAATCGGATTAAGAAATTATTTTAAGTTTGGCAAAACGAAGCAGCAGGCTTTTGTTGCCCACAACTTTAAAATATACAGAGGCTTTTTTATTGGGTCCGGCTCCCTCTATGGCAAGCACTTTACCCTTCCCAAATCTTGGATGCTCTACCTCCATCCCGGCAACAAGTGAGGTGGTGTCATCAGCTTGGAAATCAGCGTTAGTGCTGGCTTCCTGAACCGATTTCAGGTTTCTCCTTTGTAGTGATGGCGTTTCAGTCGATTTCTTTTCCACCCGCCCAAAGCTCCGGTTTCCCATCCCCTGGCTGCGATGCGGTTTATCAAGCAGCGACTCATCTATTTCATCCAAAAAACGGCTGGGTTCCGTAACGGTAAATTGCCCCCAGCGGTAGCGGCTTTCGGCAAAGGACAGGCTTACCTTTTTCATGGCCCTCGTGAGCGCCACATAAAACAAACGCCGCTCTTCCTCCAATTCGGTACGGGTACTAATGCTCTGGATAGATGGGAAAAGGTTTTCTTCCAATCCCACGATAAAAACATAAGGAAACTCCAGGCCTTTGGCTGCATGGATAGTCATGAGGGATACTTTATCATTGTCCTCATCGTCGTTCTTATCTGCATCGGTGAGCAAAGCAACATCCTGCATAAATTCTTCCAGATTTCCCTGAAATTCCAAATCACCCTCGTTGGCTTCCGCACCTCTTTCACTGAATTCCTTTACCCCATTGAGCAATTCATCCATGTTTTGAACCCTGCTGAGTCCTTCGGGAGTATCTTCTTCACGGAACATCTTCATTAATCCCGAAGAATTTGCAATAAGAGTGGCAACTTCATAAGCTTCTTTCTTGCGCATTTCGGCACCAAAGCTTTTGATCATGGTCGTAAAATTCGCCAGCTTATTTAATATTCCACTGTTGACAGTCAACCCATACTTATTCGGCTGATCGACAACCTCCCACATACTTACCTGATGGCTATCTGCTGTTACAATAATTTTTTCGATGGTGGTTTTTCCAATGCCCCTTGGCGGTGTATTGATGGCCCGTTGCAGTGCGTCTTCATCCTTATGATTGATAACCAGGCGAAAATAAGCCAGCAAATCTTTGATTTCCTTTCGGCTGTAGAATGATTTTCCTCCGTAAATTCGATAGGGAATGTTCAGCTTTCGTAAAGCCTCCTCCATGGCACGCGACTGCGCATTGGTTCGATACAGAATAGCAAAATCTTTGTTTAAGCGCTGCTGATTCATTTTAGTATCAAAAATAGCTTCCGCTACCAGTTTACCTTCTTCATTGTCGCTGGTAGCAGGGATATAGCCAATTTTATCCCCATCATCATTATCCGTCCAGACCGTTTTCTTTATCTGCTCCTTATTAAAGGTAATGAGTTTATTGGCAGCAGCTACAATAGTTTTGGTAGACCGATAGTTTTGTTCCAGCTTAAAAAGCTTAAAATCAGGATAATCACTCTTGAAATTAAGGATATTCTGGATATTGGCACCGCGAAATGCATAAATACTCTGGGCATCATCGCCCACCACACAAATATTTTCAGTATTTGCGGCTAATTTCTTCACGATTAAATACTGAGCCTGGTTGGTATCCTGATACTCGTCCACAAGGATGTATCGGAATTTCTGCTGATATTTATAGAGCACCTCCGCAAAATCCCTGAACAATACATAAGTATTAAACAACAGATCGTCAAAGTCCATGGAATCTGAACGCCTCAAACGTGCATTATAACTTTTGTATATTTCCTTAATCAGCGGCTTAGCTGCACTTTCATCGGCTGAAATAATTTCCGAACTTTCTGCATACTCAGCCGGGCTCATCAAATGCGACTTGGCCATGGAAATACGCGCCCTGACATAATTGGGCGGGTATACTTTGGGGTCAAGCTGCATTTCGTTCAGGATGTGCTTAATCAGCCTTTTGGAATCATCACTATCATAAATAGTAAAACTGGAAGGATAGCCCAAATGATGGCCTTCGATGCGTAATATTTTGGCAAAAACAGAATGGAAGGTTCCCATCCACACATTACGGGCTTCACCATCGCCAATGAGATCAATTACACGATCTTTCATTTCGCGTGCCGCCTTATTGGTAAAAGTAAGCGCCAGCACATGAAAAGGGTCAATTCCCTTATTTAACAAATAGGCAATCCGGTAGGTCAACACACGTGTTTTACCGGATCCTGCCCCCGCAATTACCATCACCGCACCGTCGGTTTGCGATACAGCCTGGTATTGCTCCTCGTTTAATTCTTTTAAAAAATCTTTCAATTTGTCTCAAATTTTGCCAATCTGCAAAAGTAATTTTAATTGAATTGTAGTACGTGGGAACGCGCTTTCGGTTATTAACAATTCCGAAGATTTATGATCACCGCTCCACAAATGCCATACAATTTTAAAGCGGCCAACTGCTGACGGACTTCAATCTTAAAAGAGACGGCACCCCTCGAGTTTAGATTGGTGACTTAAGTTTTTGGATGTTAATTTTTTCTACCTTTGGAAGGAATAAAATGAACCCTCTAAAATCTACCGATCATAAAAAGAAACGATAAGTGAAGGTATTTATCAGGGGAAATGCTGTTTAAAAGGAAACCTCAGTACAATACAATTAGGAAATAAGCAGCATAGTAGTGGATACACAATCGTTGGGCTTCATGCATAAAAAACAAACAGAATAAATTATAAAATGACAATAATAGAAACAGAAAGACTTTTGCTTCGACATATTGTCTCTGACGATATATGGCAACTATTAAGAATTTATAATAAGCCTGAAAATATGCGTTTTATTTCCAATGGTAAATATGATTGGACAATGAAGGAACTGAAAGAAAAATATGAAAGTACAAACAAAAATTATGAATTAGGAATAGGGATTTTTAAAATTGAACAGAAAGAAAATCATAAAGTAATTGGCGAAGCAGGTTTGTTTAATTCATTTAAAGACCATTCAAAGTTGGAACTTGGATATATAATTGACTCAGCTTTTTGGAATAGAGGCTTTGGGAAAGAAACTTGTAAAGGTTTAATTGAATATGGATTTGAGTCGCTTAAAGTTAATTCTATGATTTCAAGAATGTATAGAAAAAACACGGCTTCGGTTGAACTTTCAAAAAAATGTGGAATGAAGTTGATAGATAATGGAATTACAGAAAAAGGAGATGAATTTCTTGTTTTTGAGATAAGAAAATAAATAGTAACAAATTGAAAAAAGCACGAAAGCCCACAGGCTCATAGTGCATGCCGCAAAATATTGTAAATATGACAATTAAACTTTAAATGAAAATACCGGTAAATAGAAAAATAAAACAATGAAATGCGGCACGCACCATAGCCCTGGCCGTTACGCCGAATGTTAAAAGCTGCGTTCAGACAACTTTGATAGATTTTAAAAAGGTCATATTTTTGGACAGATATTTTATTTATATCTGGACAGACAAATAATATTGAAAATGGGATTTATACCAATAACAATTGACAAGTATATTAAAATGCATTTGGAGAATAATCCAACTGACAAAGAAGTGGATTTAAGAAAACAATTGAAATCTGCGATAAATGCTTATAACAATGGAATCAAGTGTTCTTGTGGAAATGACATTTGGGTGATTGGATCGGCCGCAGTTGGAAATAGCTGCTTTACATGCATAACAGGAGAGAGCTATCCGACAGAGGACTACGAAATTGACACCGTAATCAAGAAAAGAGAAAATAAAAAAGGTCGTAGACACATTGACGATATTGACCCGACCAAAATTGCCGGTTTTTTCGATGATGACGGATATGAGATTAATTCAGATTTGATTAAAAAGCCGTCTTTGTGTTTAATTTGCATAAATGACGATAGTCAAGATGAGGAAATGCTCTGTAATATGACACGATACGACCAAAAAGACGACACTGAATTTCAGTGTTTCGCTTTCCGTAAAAAGTAAATTAGGGACTAAACACGACGGCATAACAGCAAGCTACCCGGCAAGTCGGGTTTCGGTGCTTTGTTAACAGGAAATTAGTATTTGAAAAGCAACTCTGACTGGCGCCAGCGTCCGCTGGTGACATTCCATTCCCTGAAAGCCACATATACACGAATAGAAATAACCTACGATTGTTCACTTTTGTTCGGTCGCTGTGATTTTTTGGTTCAATTCAGACATGGTTTTTGTCCTTTGAATAGAGCGTTTTGTACGGTTTGCCCGAAAAATATCATTCCGATTTCTAAATTATCTGATTTCTCATTCACCAGCCGAACGAGGCCGCAAACGTTATTGTCCATAGTTTTATGTTAGGGATTAAAAACAGCTAAAAAATTAGTCAATAGGATTTTTATTTACTTAACAATCTTATTTTAAATACTATACTAATCGAATACATCATTTGTAGTTAAATAATAATGCATATCTTATTAGGAAAATCTATTTTTCATATAAGGAAACATCTATTTTTGACCTGATTGAAAGTTTAAAAAATCACCAAAGCAAATGCATAACAGGTTTTCATATATAAGCGTACTTCTTTGGAAAGCAGAAATAGCTTTCTCTAAGATGCTTATTATTGCCTGTGATTCTGTTTTGAGAGAAAACTTTTTTAATCGCTCCAGAGTGAACCCACTCATCATGTTTACTGCTAATGCCAATCAAGGAAACCAAAGGATCCAGCAATCCTTTAACTTAACCGGAATGAACCTTGCTAATAATCAACAGCAAGTTCAGAATAATTCCAACCAGGTATCCAATAGCAAGCAGTAAGCCTTTTACGCAAATAATTTTTATTATCAGGCTTATGAAAACTTCATAGGCCTTTTTTGTTTAACTAAATATTTTAATAACATGAAAAAAATTGAAGCAATTATCCGAAAGACAAAATTTGAGGATGTAAAAGACGCTTTAACAGAGGTAGGAATTGATTTCTTTTCCTTCTGGGAAATGCGGGGTGTTGGCCAGGCCAGGGAAGAACGGGTCTACAGGGGCGTGGTGTACGACACAAGTACCATTGAACGTTTGATGCTTTCCATCATCGTTCGTGATCAAAACGTCGACAAAACCGTGGCTTGCATAATGGAAGCAGGAAGAACCGGCGAAATAGGCGATGGGAAAATTTTTGTAGAGCCTATTGAACAAGCCTATCGCATACGCACAGGCGAAACCGGAAATGAAGCTTTATACATAAAAGAAATTGAAGAATAACATTAAACTAAATAACTATGGATCATACGATTACATTAACAACATTGGCACAAGCGAATACCGCATTAAGTGTCTCCATCGATACGGTTTGGGTTTTATTGGCTGCAGCGTTGGTATTTTTTATGCAGGCAGGATTTGCATTGGTTGAAGCCGGGTTTACACGTTCTAAGAATACAGTAAACATTCTAACCAAGAACCTTATTGATTTTGCAGTGGGGTCTTTGGCATTTTGGGCCGTTGGCTTTACCATTATGTTTGGATTGGATAAATGGGGCATTGTTGGGGTGCCCATTTTATTTTCTACCGGACAATGGAAAGGACTTCTCCCTCCGGAAGCATTTTTGATTTTCCAGACAGTATTTGCAGCTACCGCCGCCACTATCGTGTCCGGGGCTATGGCTGAGCGTACCGAATTCAGGTCTTACTTTTTCTATTCCATCTTTGTCACAGCAATTATATATCCCATTTCAGGACATTGGATTTGGGGAGGAGGATGGTTGGCTACGCTATCAGTGCCATTCCATGATTTTGCCGGATCCACAGTGGTTCACTCTTTAGGAGGCTGGATGGCTTTAGCAGGAGCTGTAGTGCTGGGACCGCGACTAGGTAAATATAAAGGCAAAAAAACAATGGCCATTCCGGGCCATAGTATAACCTTGGGAGCTTTGGGTGTTTTTATCCTTTGGTTGGGATGGTTCGGATTTAATCCCGGCTCGCAATTGGCAGCTTCAGGGACAGAAAACGCCTTTGCCATCTCTCATATTTTTGTTACTACAAACCTTGCAGCTGCCGCTGGAACTGTTGCAGCATTGTTAGTTAGTTGGTGGCGATATAAAAAACCCAGCTTGAGTTTTGCCTTAAACGGAGCCCTTGCAGGATTAGTAGCCATAACAGCCGGATGTGATGTGGTTAGCCCGGCCGGTTCAGTTGCCATTGGACTTATTGCCGGAGTTGTACTGGTGTATGCTGTCACTTTTATCGACCGTACACTTCATATTGATGATCCGGTAGGTGCCATCTCTGTCCATGGAATAGGTGGAGCATTAGGGACCTTGCTGGTAGGCTTTTTTGCCCAAAATGGAGGCCTTTTTTACGGAGGAGGCAGTGGCTTACTAACTTCTCAACTTATTGGAGTGGTAGCTGTAGCAGCCTGGGGACTTGGTGTTGGGTTTATACTTTTCAAAACTTTGGATGCCACCATGGGCTTAAGAGTTCCTAAAAGAATTGAAGAAGAAGGACTGGATATTTACGAACACGGTGAGACAGCTTACAATTAGGCTTTTAAATCGATAGTTTTCGTAGCTTTCGGGCTTGAATGCCCGAAAGCTATACTTTTATTATTTATCAAAAAATTCATATTATGAAACAAACATTACTTATATTATTAGCTATTTTTTTGGGAATGAGCAACCCATTACTTGCTCAAAATACTAAAACCAGCAACAAAGTCAAAGTAGAATTTGGTGCCGACTTATATAGTAGATATGTTTGGCGTGGCACTCAATTTGGAGGTAATTCGCCCAGCTTACAACCCAGTCTTACTGTTTCTTATGGCGGTTTTGAAATGGGAGCATGGGGAGCCTATTCACTAGGCGGAATAAATTCATCTCAAGAGATGGACTTATCCTTAAGTCATTCATTTTTCAATGGAATGTTTTCGGCAGTTATCACCGATTATTATTTCCCAACGGAAAGCGGATCCAATAATTATTTTGATTATAATAAAGACAATACCGGGCATATTTTAGAGGCGGGCATTAGCTTCAATGGAACAAAAAAAATACCTCTGTCCTTTAGTGCTTATATGAATTTTTTCGGGGCAGATGCCAGTCATTTAAATAACGACCCGGCAAGTTTCAATTTTAATCAAAAAACAAGGATTCAGTATTCCAACTATTTCGAGCTTGCGTACAATACATCAGCGCAAAATGTTGATCTAAACCTTTTCGTAGGTGCCACCCTAAGCAATCCTATAAAAGCAGATCCCGCCACTGGTTTTATAGGTGAAACCGGATTTTACGGAACGGGGGCCGGAATTGTTAATCTGGGAATTACTGCTTCAAAAACAGTAAAAATAACTAAAGATTACTCAATGCCTTTGACAGCCTCTTTAATTACAAATCCACAGAGTAAAAATGTGTTTTTGATTTTTGGTATTTCATTTTAATAAAATAAAATTATTAGTTGAGGAATAATTGAGTCCGGTATAAAAAGGTAAAAGTGGCTGAAATTAACATATTATCTTTTTATACCGCATTCATAGATATTTTGAAAGTACTATCTATTTTAGAACTCCTCGATGGCGAACCGGATGATTTTATAAAAGCCTGTTTGATAGAATTTGGTGGAGCCGGGGAGTAAAACTATTGCATTTTTGTTCAAGCTGCCAGGCATCCAATATGAATTTCTTTGGTGATTGCCCTGTGCTTTTCTTCGTTTGGGAACCTGAATTTATAATGATTTCCTTTCTTACATAGGAAAATTTGCTCTGAAACTACTTAAAATACCCTGTTTTTTCTAAACCAATTGAATTTTGTTCAAATAGGAACTACACTACGCAAACGTTATTAGTGGCTGTTTCCTTGTCGGGATTAAAACAGGCAATATCGTAATTTGTTTTCCAATATAGTTTGTATTTATCTGTATTTCAGGAATTAACAAATATTAATTCTTGGTTTTACACACACTGTTGTTGGTTTTTAGTTTGGAAAGTAATTTTTCTTTAGCGTGGAAATATTTATTTTTGACCTGATTAATGTAGTTAACAACCCTATGAAAAATGGACATTAACAAAAACTGATGAATCGCGCAGACAAATGAAAAATAAGTTCTGAAATAAAGGCATTAATAAAATGACGTTGAACACCTTTATTTTATAAGGCATTTTATATCTTTTGACCTTAGCGCGTGAGAAAAATCTTTCTCACTTCAATCATATATTCTAATCAGTAAGGACAAAGAATACTATAAATTTTGCCCATAATAAAGAAGTTTTAAAAGGCTTATGGGAATTCCATAAGCCTTTCTTGTTTACCTAAATATTTTAAGCCATGAAAAAAATTGAAGCAATTGTTCGAAAGTCAAGATTTGAAGAAGTTAAAAAGGCGTTGTATGAAGTAGGTATTGACTGGTTTTCCTACTGGGACATTACAGGTCTTGGAAAATCGACAGAAGAACAAGTGGTAAGAGGACAGATATTTGAGTCCCATTACATCCAACGGCACATGCTCTCGGTTATTGTTCGTGACAAAAATTTGGATAAAACCGTGAATGCAATTATGACTGCTGCCAGAACCGGTGAAATGGGTGACGGCAAAATCTTTATATCCGACATTGTAGGCTCCTATCGTATTCGCACGGGAGAAAGCGGGCCGGAGGCTCTATTCAACAATAAAGAAGAAACAAAGTAAACCCTCTTTAACCCACTAATATACATATCGAAACTTGCCGGATGGTTTTACGCAAGAGAAGATGTTGATTGACGAAAACTGCTTCGTTTCATGTTCATAATCACAAAAAAATAAAGATGAAGAAAATATATACAGCAATGATTGCTTTTTTGACTTTGGTAAGTTTACCGGCATTGGCGCAAGGTGCCACGGCGGCAACAGCTATCCCTGCTCCCACAATTAACGCTGGCGATACGGCATGGATGATTGTAGCCACAGCTTTGGTAATGTTAATGACCATCCCCGGATTGGCTCTTTTTTATGGTGGCTTGGTTCGTCGCAAGAATATTTTAAACGTGCTCATGCAGTGCTTTATAATTACAGCTGTAGTTAGTATCGAATGGGTAGTCTGCGGTTACAGTTTAGCCTTTGGTAGCTCAAGTGGAGTATTAGCTCCCTACATTGGTGGGTTTCATTGGTCTTTTCTGCATGGGATTCATATCAATGATCTAAGCCCTTATTTTATTTCTCATTCCCAAGCCTCCGGAAAAATCGTCAACGGTGTTCCGGTAATGATTGGAACCATTCCTCACCTTGTCTTTATACTATTTCAAATGATGTTCGCCGTGATTACACCTGCTTTGATCATCGGTGCGTTTGCGGAACGAATCAAATTCAAAGGTTTTGTGATTTTCTCCCTACTTTGGGCATTGGTAATTTATAATCCTGTTGCACATTGGGTATGGTCGGCAGATGGTTGGTTGGCTAAATTAGGAGCACTTGACTTCGCCGGAGGAACGGTGGTACATATCAACGCCGGTATTGCGGCTTTGGTTATGGCTGTGATGTTGGGGAAACGTCGCGATTATCAAGGACATGCTATTCCGCCACATAACATTCCTTTTGTTGCTATCGGTGCAGCTCTCTTGTGGTTTGGCTGGTTCGGATTTAATGCCGGAAGTGGATTAGCTGCCGACGGACTCGCAGCAAGTGCTTTCCTGGTCACTCATATCGCTGCCGCTGCCGCTGCGCTTACATGGGCAACGATGGATTGGATCATCGGAAAAAGACCGACACTTGTGGGTGTTGCAACAGGTGCAGTAGCAGGCTTAGTTGCCATTACACCGGCTGCAGGATTTGTTGGCGTGATGGGCGCATTGATTATCGGTATGATAGTTTCCTTGGTTTGTTTCTTTATGGTGGCTTATGTGAAACCAAAAATGGGATATGATGATACTTTAGATGCATTTGGTGTACATGGTGTTGGTGGTATCATCGGTGCTTTATTGACCGGATTATTGGCTACACCTGCTATTCAAGCTGCATATAGTGGTGCATTTTACGGGAATCCTCACCAATTTATCGTACAGTTGATCGCTGTTTTGTCAACCATAGTTTATTCGGGAGTTGGTACCTTTGTCCTCTTTATTGTGGTGGACAAGCTATTCGGTTTGCGTACAACTGACAAACAAGAAGCCTTGGGAATGGATGAGGCAATGCACGGAGAAACTGCTTATACGACTTTTGATTAATGAAAATGTTTATCTCCAACAAAAATTAAAAACAAGAACGAGCATATTTTAGAAGGAGGTATTGGCTTTTATGAGACGAAAAGAAATACCTCCTTCTTTTATTGCCTATATGAATTTGGTAACTAACCGGTCATTGGACAATGATTATTGTCGTAAATGAAAAATATGGAAATAGCCAACTTAAATCCCTTTTACATCATTCCCTTTCCAATTCCCTATAAGATTCAACACAGCTGCTGATATTTCATTAACAATCAAATACTTGTTTTTATGTTCATAATTGCATAGTTTAGCAGCAAAAAGAAATTATGTGTTTAGCGATTCCGGGAAAAATAATGACTATTGAGGAGCTGAACGGTGTTAAAATGGCAAATGTCAATTTTGGAGGAGCACATAGAAATGTGTGCATCGAATGGATTCCCGAGGCCAGAATTGGTGATTATGTATTAGCCCACGTGGGAGTTGCACTCACTTTGATGGATGAACAAAGTGCCCATGAAAGTTTAGCTGCTTTTCAACAAATTGCCAGCCAATTAAAAGAAGAAGACATTAATCTTTAACATATCCAGCTGTGCTACCTCTGAACTCTGTCACGATTATTACACGAGATGATGAAATGCTTCGATTGATCCGGCACCTTGACAAGGTGGTAGCCTCCAACAGCAGCATTCTCCTCATTGGTGAAACAGGAGTTGGTAAAGAGGTATTTGCCAATTACATCCATCATCTTAGCCCACGCGGGGAAAAGCCTTCGGTGAAAATTAGTTTAGCGGCTATGCCAGCCGAATTATTAGAAAGTGAACTTTTTGGATATGAAAAAGGAGCCTTCACAAATGCCGATCATCGAAAGGTGGGTATGTTTGAGCTTGCCCAGGGTGGGAGTCTGTTTTTAGATGACATTGATGACACGCCCCTGAACATACAGGCAAAACTTTTGCGCGTTCTTGAGTCACGAGAAATCCGCCATATTGGAGGGGCAAAGGCTATTCCCATTGATGTTCGACTGATATGTGCAACAAAAAAGGAATTGAAAAATATGGTGAGTCAGAATCTCTTCCGTGCAGATTTGTTATACCGCATTAATACTGTTCAAATCCGTATTCCTCCGCTTCGCAATCGAAAAGAAGACATTCCCTTATTGGTTGATTATTTTGTTAGACATTTCTCACCCCAGAAACCCTTAGAGATATCGGTAGAAACGATGGACTTCTTAATGAGTTACCACTGGCCGGGGAATGTGCGCGAACTTCGAAACGTGGTTCATCGTGCCTCCCTTTTTGCGGAAAAAGAAATCAAACTCGATGATTTGCCCGATGACCTTGCCAACTACAATTACACAGATCAAATAGTAAAAGCATGTACCGTCTGTTATTCCAAGAATATGCCTTATTCAGAAGTCATAAAATGCTTGGAAATCAAACTGCTTAGCGAGGCTCTCGAAAACGCCAATGGTAATCAAAGCCAGGCGGCCGGTTCACTGGGCATGAAGCTTTCTACCTTTAGGGATAAGCTTTTGAAGCTAAATATAAATCATCATAACGGATAAATCTATCCTGTAGTCCTTTCCCGGAAAGAGATCAACTTCCAGATAAGGTCATCTTCTCCTTTCATAGAAAAATTTGGATTCGCTATTATTATATTTTAGACGGAAGCCAGACGACCGAAGCCCGAAGTAGAAGCCACCTCAATTTATTTGATTTTCTTCTTGAATGCTACCATCATATTACCAATTCGTTTTCCGTTTCACATCTTCTGGCTTCCGGCTTTCGTCTTCTGACAATTAAAAAAACAAATCCATCAAATTCATAGTCGTGCCAATGTTTAAAAACAAAAGGTCATTCCTCGGTCTCAATAATTAGCAATATTCCGCAAGCGAAGTACGGAAACCCACAAATAAACCAAGTTTACAAATCAGTACATATTTTCGCACTTTCTTTTTTAAATTTTTTAACCGGCTTAATTTCCGTCTGTTATGCATTTATATTTGAATAAAAAGTCCTAAAAGAAAAATCAGGAACGGCCTTTGCATAAGAACATCCATAGGCTTATAAAGCGATGGCCAAAGTAACAATCTGTATGCAAGGAACGGTGGCTGAAATCATTAATACCGATGATAAACAGTCTGTATCCATTGCGTGTAGAAAAAAGAATATCGTTTTTAGCTTCGACCATGGATTTGAGCTTGGGCTGGGAAAGGAGTTGATCATCTCCGGCACCGTTGAGCTAGATGATCTTTCGATTACCGACATCAATAAAGAAAAGCAACACCTTAAATAAAAGTATTATGTCAGAACGTCAACCAACTTATTATCAAATTGCCAGACAAAAGGGCTATTCACGACGAGATTTTATGAAATTAAGTGTGATGATGGCCGCTTTATTGGGATTGGAAGCCAGTGCGGCAGGAAAAATTGCCAGGGCAATGGAAATAAAACAGCGAATCCCGGTATTATGGCTTCATGGCCAGGAATGCACTTGCTGTAGCGAATCGTTTATTCGCGCTTCTCACCCACTGGTTGCCGATATTTTGCTAGACAAGATATCACTTAATTACACCGAAACTTTGATGGCTCCGTCAGGTTATCAGGCGGAGAAATCCTTTACGGACACCATGAAAAATTATCATGGTAAATATCTATTGACCGTAGAGGGTTCTGTCCCTACCAAAGAGAACGGAGTATACTGTTGCATCGGTGGCAGGAGCTTCGGAGACATCGTAAATGAAGCCGCCGAAGGAGCAAAAGCAATCATTGCCTGGGGAAATTGTGCCTCTGCCGGTTGCGTTCAAGCTGCCAAACCCAACCCCACCGGAGCCACACCTATTCATAAACTTATACATGGCAAACCCCTCATTAACGTTCAAGGATGCCCTCCCATTGCTGATGTGATGGCCGGCGTATTGGTACATATTTTAACCTTTGCCAGAATACCGGAACTGGATCATCTGGGTCGTCCCAAGGCTTTCTATTCCACCCGTGTACACGACAGCTGTTATCGGCGTCCCAATTTTGATGCCGGCCTTTTCGTAGAATCTTTTGATGATGAAAACGCCAGAAAAGGTTATTGTTTATATAAAATGGGTTGTAAAGGCCCTGTAACTTACAATTCTTGTGGAATCATCAAGTGGAACAACGGGGTGAGTTATCCTATTCAATCGGGTCATCCTTGCCTTGGTTGCAGTGAAGCCAACTTTTGGGACAATGGGCCTTTCTACCAACATCTGCCCCACGTGGCCGGTTTCGGTATTGAATCCACCGCCGACAAAGTAGGCCTCGGCCTAAGTGTTGCTGCCGGCGTCGGCATCACCGCTCATGCCATAGCCACTAACATCAACAAGAGAAAACTGATTTTGAAAGGGAAGAAAGAATCCAAATCGGAAACACCACAAAAGTAATACGCTATGAAAAAAAGAATCGTGATAGACCCCATTACCCGGATTGAAGGTCATCTCCGCGTGGAGATAGAAGTAAAAAACGGCAAAATTGTGGATGCTTACAGTTCGGGGACCATGGTCAGAGGAATGGAAATCATTCTAAAAGATAGGGATCCTCGAGATGCCTGGGCATTTACCGAACGTGTGTGCGGTGTTTGTACAACCGTACATGCTCTTGCCTCGGTGCGAACGGTGGAAAATGCACTGGGAATTATAGTTCCGCCCAATGCCGATCTGGTTCGTAATCTCATGTTTTGTACACAGATGATGCAGGATCATGTGGTTCATTTTTATCATCTCCATGCCTTAGATTGGGTGGACGTGGTTTCCAGCCTTAAAGCCGATCCAAAAAGTACTGCCGCATTAGCACAAAGTATTTCAGATTGGCCCAAAAGTTCAATCGGTTATTTTAAAGATACTCAAAAACGTATTAAACGATTCGTAGATAGCGGACAACTGGGTATTTTTGCTAACGGTTATTGGGGGCATCCTGCCTACAAACTACCTCCCGAAGCCAACCTATTGGCTGTAGCTCATTATCTGGAGGCACTGGAATGGCAAAAAGAAATCGTGAAAATCCATACAATTTTCGGAGGGAAGAACCCTCATCCCAATTACCTGGTGGGAGGGGTTCCGGTTTCAGTTAATCTAAATGATGCCAATGCGTTAAATGCCGAGCGCCTGGCTTACGTGAAACAGCTGCTGGATCAAGCGAAAACCTTTATTGATCAAGTATATATTCCTGATCTGTTAACCATAGCTTCTTTTTATAAAAACTGGGGTGCTATTGGTGGTGGCCTGGATAATTACTTGGTTTATGGCGACCTACCTACAAATGGATATGCTGATGTTTCCAGCTTTAAATTCCCCCGTGGAATTATTCTTGGGCGCGACTTAAGTAAAATTCATGAGGTGGACGGCACCGACCCGGATCAGATAAAAGAATTTATTGCCCATTCCTATTATAATTATGATACGGGAAATGCCTCAGGGAAACATCCATGGGATGGTCAAACGGAATTAAACTATACCGGTCCACAGCCGCCTTATGATCAGCTGGATGTCGATAAAAAATATAGTTGGCTTAAAACCCCCCGATGGAAAGGAAAAGCTATGGAAGTTGGACCATTGGCCAGAATGTTGGTAGGCTATGCTTCCGGGAGAGAGGAATTCAAGGAAGTGGTTGATTCAGCACTGAAAAAATTGAACGTTCCTGTGGGGGCATTGTTTTCAACCCTGGGACGAACAGCTGCCAGAGGATTAGAAACACAATTGGTAAGCAATTGGTCCATGGAGTTTTACAATTCCCTAATCAGCAACATCAAGAATGGAGATTCTTCAATGCATACCAATTATCACTGGGAACCAGACACCTGGCCTAAAGAGGCCAAAGGCGTAGGAATGACAGAAGCCCCCAGGGGCGCTCTCGCTCATTGGATTAAAATTAAAGATAAAAAAATTGAAAATTATCAACTGGTTGTTCCCAGCACATGGAATGCATCACCCCGAGATCAAATAGGCCAACGTTCAGCCTATGAAGCCGCACTCATTGGTACACCGGTAGAAAACCCTGAAATCCCCTTGGAATTGTTGCGTACCATTCACTCTTTCGACCCATGTATAGCCTGTGCTGTACACGTTTACGATGAAAAAGGAAGTTATGTTCACCAGATTCAAACTTTTTAACCATGGGAATATTTAATGACTATAAACCACCACTTATGCGTTCCAAATACGTTTGGGAGCTACCTGTAAGATATTTTCATTGGATTAATTTTTTATCCATACTAATATTAGCTGTCACCGGTTTTATCATAGGAAATCCCCCCGCTATCCAATCTTCGGCCGCAGCATCTCAAAGCTATTGGTTTGGCACCATAAGGTTTATCCATTTCACAGCAGCTTATGTTTTTCTTATTAACTTTATTATACGTTTGTACTGGTCTCTTGCAGGAAACCGTTATGCTAACTGGCGTAATTTTATTCCCTATTCCAAGAGGCAATGGAAAGACATGTGGGAGGTAATTAAAGTAGATGTTTTGCAAACAAAAGATGCGGAAAACCCTAACCTGGGGCATAATGCACTGGCCAGCTTCATGTATTTACTCACTTTTATTGCCTTCCTCTTTCAGGTGCTGACCGGATTTGGTATGTATGCAGGAATGAGTAATTCCTGGTTTGCCTCCCTGTTTGCATGGGTACCGGCAGTGTTGGGGGGCGATATTCCAACACGTCATATTCATCATTTAATGATGTGGTTTTTCATCTTGTTTGCCATCGTTCATGTATATTTAGTATTTTATCATGATTACATCGAACGGAATGGTATTGCCTCTTCAATGATAGGAGGATGGAAATTCCTTGAAGAGGACAAAGTTGAGAGAGAGACCGAATTGGATAAAAATAAGTAGCATTCGTTTCATCTTATATTTTCGAGCTAGTATTTAACTTTAGAACATTTCAATGGGAAACCACAAGACCCTCATTTTAGGCCTGGGTAATATTTTATTAAATGATGAAGGGATTGGCATCCATGCTGTTAATCAAATGATAAAAATGGATTGGCCCGAAGGCGTGGATCTTCTGGATGGTGGCACCGGCGGTTTTTCTTTACTTTCTGTATTTCAAACTTATGACACCATCATTATCATAGACGCCGCCTTAAGCGACGATTCATCCAAGATGCCAAAGATACTGGAACCTAAATTTTCAAAGGATTTTCCACCTTCACTCAGTGCTCACAATTTGGGTTTAAAAGACATGATTGAATCGGCCATTTTAATGGGTCATCTTCCCAAAATTTATTTAGTTGCCGTTCCAATCAACAGCCGTCAAAATATGGAAATGGAGTTATCGGAAGAACTAAAACAAATGATTCCCAAAATTATCGAAATGGCAAAAGGAATACTAACAAAACATTTAGGGCTCACCTCATATTAGCCAACTTTGCCATTCTCGTACGATCTCGCCTATCATCCTTAATATCAATGTTCCTATAAAAAAGATTTTCATTTAGGTATCCTATGCATTGATCTATTTTTCCCACATCCTACCTTACATTTTTCAGCTAATATATTATCAAAAAAAAGAAGAGATCCTTCTGAAAATCAATACTTTTTTCCTAATTTTGCATACGCTTTTTAAACATCAAAGCAATGAAAAACAATCCAAAAAATGTAGCCATTATCGGGGGTGGAATTTCCGGCTTAACAACCGCTTTCTATTTGTACAAACAGGGTATTCCTTTTCAAATTTTTGAAAAGTCCAACCATATTGGTGGGGTTATCAAATCCGTTAAAAAAAACGGATTTTTATTTGAAAAAGGACCCAATAGCGGTGTTATTGGCAATGCCGAAGTCGCTGATTTGTTTGAAGAGTTGAATGGTAAGTGCAAAATGGAAATTGCCAATAAAGAATCTGCCAGGCGCTTAATTTGGAAGCAAGGCCGTTGGCACGCCTTACCTTCCGGAATTGGCGGCGGAATCACCACTCCTCTTTTCAGCCTGAAAGATAAGTTGGGAATCTTAGGAGAGCCGTTCCGAAAGAAAGGAAATAATCCTGATGAGAGCCTTGCCGACCTGGTAAGAAGAAGAATGGGCAAAAGTTTTCTGGATTACGCCATCGACCCCTTTATCCTTGGCATTTATTCAGGCGATCCTGAATACATCGTACCTAAATATGCTTTGCCTAAATTGTATAATCTTGAGCAGGATTACGGCAGCTTTATCGGCGGAGCCCTAAAAAAACGAAAAGAGCCCAAGGATGAAGCTTCATTGAAAGCCACCCGTGAAATATTTTCGGTAGAAGGAGGTATGGAGCAATTGGTAAAATCAATAGTGGCAATCATTGGAAAAAACAATATCCACACCAACTGTAAAAGCCTGAGCATTCAAAAAAACAATGACACATTCGAACTGTTAAACGGGGACTCAAGGTTCAATTTTACACATGTGGTAAGCACTGGCGATACCTCATCATTGAAAAAGCTTTTCCCTTTTCTGGAAGCCAAAAGCCTTGCTCCTATCACTTGTTTGAAATATGCCAAAGTTACAGAAGTTGCTATCGGTTTTAAGCAATGGAAAGGTATCCCGCTAAACGCTTTTGGTGGTCTTATTCCATTTAAAGAAGATCGCGATGTTCTTGGCGTGCTCTTTATGTCGACCTTGTTCAAAAACAGGGCTCCTGAGGGCGGCGCTTTACTAACAACCTTTGTAGGCGGTACTCGTAAACCACATCTTGCCGATTTGAAAGGGGCAAAACTCAGGAAACTCATACAGGAAGAAATTATGGAGATCATGGGTCTTCAAGATTTTGAGCCCGATCTCTTCGAAACTGCGCCTCATACCAGAGCCATTGCCCAATACGGTGCCGATTCAAGTTCCAGGCTGGAAGCCATTGCCGAGATCGAACGCACACATTCAGGGCTTTATCTTGCCGGTAGTATGCGCGATGGCATCGGTATAGCTGATCGCATCAAACAAGGACGCCAACTAGCCGAAGAAATTACGAAATCATAGTGAATGCGCTAAGCAACGAATTCTTTTTAGCCTGCCGGTAACCAATAGCGTACTGGCAGATTCTACAATTGAAGTTTTTGTTTAGAAGAAGCTCTACCCTAGTAGTTTACTACGCTTCCGTAAAGGTCATAATAATCTGAACCAGTAATCATTACGGAATATAAATTGCCTATCTGAAGCGATTTCTCAGCAATAGGAATCAAGACCTCATTATCGACTTCCGGGGAGTCAAATTCAGTGCGGCCAACATAGAATTCAGCTTCTAACTTATCGATCAGAACCTCATAAACATTACCTTGCTTTTCCTGATTTAGTTGGAGAGAAATTTCCTGCTGCAGTTCCATCAATCTATCCTCGCGCTCTTGTTTAACTTCCTGTGGCACATCATCGGCCAGCCCATAAGCAGCAGTATCTTCTTCCGGGGAATATTGAAAAACCCCCAAACGATCGAAACGCGATTCAGCCACAAAATCCATCAGTTGCATAAATTCTTCTTCTGACTCGCCCGGATAACCGACAATAAAAGTAGAACGAATGGCCATGTTTGGCACTTTCTCTTTCATGGTTTTTACCAACTTCCGGGTTCCGGCTCCATCCAGATTACGCTTCATCGAATTCAATATCCGGCTATTGATGTGTTGAAGGGGAATATCCAAATAATTGCATACCTTGGGGTTGGTACGAATGACATCCAACAGATCTTCCGGAAATGAGGCGGGATAAGTATAATGCAAACGAATCCATTTTATTCCCTCAATCTCAGACAAGCGGTTTACCAGTTCGCTAATTCGACGCTGGCGGTATAAATCAAGTCCATAATAAGTGACATCCTGAGCAATTAAGAGCAGCTCCCGGACGCCTGATTTTGCCAAATGAGTTGCTTCAGCCACAACATCTTCGAAAGGCTTGGAAACATGTTTACCGCGAATCAGCGGAATGGCGCAAAAAGCACAATGCCTGTCACAGCCTTCTGAAATTTTTAAATAGGCAAAATGTGATGGGGTAGTCAAATGCCGTTCACCAAGCAATGCTGTTTTATAATCTACTTCAAGGCTTTTGAGTATCGCTGGCAGATCATTCACGCCAAAAAAACCATCCACCTCCTGAATCTGTTCTTTTAGGTCGGCTTTATAACGTTGCGACAAACAACCCGTGACCACTACCTTTTTTAAATGCCCGGCTTTCTTTGCTTCTATCGCATTTAAGATGGTGTCGATGGACTCCTCTTTGGCATCGGCAATGAAACCACAAGTGTTGATCACCATGATGTCAGAAGCCTCGTTTGAATCATTCAGCACTTCATAATGATCATCCAACTGCCGCATAAGTACTTCAGAGTCAACCAGATTTTTTGAACAACCCAGGCTTACAACATTCACGATTTGTTTCTTAATTCTTGCCACTGGCATCGTTTTAATTGAATTAATAAGAATTTCTTTACTAATGAAACAGCTGAGGAATAAAAAAAATAAAATGAAAATATTAGCTAAAAAGAGCCTCAACAAACTCCTTGCGGTTGAACACCCGCAAATCATCCATCTTCTCCCCTACGCCAATATATTTAACAGGAATTTTAAAAGTATCGGAAATACCAATCACCACGCCCCCTTTAGCGGTACCATCAAGTTTAGTAAGGGCTAGTGCATTTACCTTAGTTGCTGCAATAAACTGTCGAGCCTGCTCAATGGCATTTTGTCCGGTGGATGCGTCCAAAACCAACAAAATTTCATTGGGACCTTCAGGAATAAGTTTCTGCACCACTCGGTTGATCTTTGACAATTCGTTCATCAAATTCACTTTATTATGCAAACGCCCGGCCGTGTCAATAATGGCTACATCAGCACCCTGAGAAATAGCCGATTTAACTGTATCGAAGGCTACCGATGCAGGATCGGCACCCATTCCCTGACTAACAATAGGAACACCAACACGCTCAGCCCAGATAGTGAGCTGATGCACTGCAGCAGCTCGGAAAGTATCAGCAGCACCCAGTACTACTTTTTTATTTACCCGCTTAAAATTATAAGCCAGCTTGCCGATGGTAGTGGTTTTGCCCACTCCGTTTACACCGACAACCAGAATAACATAAGGCTTTTTGTTGGCAGGTAATTCAAAATCTTCCCCATCACCACTATTATTTTCCTGCAAAAGAGCAACAATTTCTTCTTTTAGTAAACGGTTTAATTCCTCCACCCCCAAATATTTATCGCGAGCCACCCGGGCCTCAATACGCGCAATAATTTTTAGTGTCGTCTCGACACCCACATCAGAAGTCACAAGAATCTCTTCTAAATCATCCAATACCGATTCGTCAACTTTCGACTTGCCGACAACCGCCTTAGAAATCTTATTAAATACACTCTGCTTTGTTTTCTCAAGACCTTTATCCAGATAGTCTTTTTGCTGTTTAGAGGAGAAAAAGGAAAAAATACCCATGGTGTTTTAAGCTTTTGATTGAAGATTATTAATACCCTAAACCGGAATAATAAAAATAAAAAAAGCTCCTTCCTGCGACAGGAAAAAGCTTTCTTGTTAAAAGTTTTCGAAATTTAGCTTATTTCTTGGCAAAATATTCTTTTACCTTATCGGTATGAATAATTTCTTCTTTAAAAGCATAAGCACCTGAGTTAGGTTGTTTTACAGCTTTTATAACTTTAGCAAAGTCTTTTCCTGAGGATTGTAATGATGCAACTACTTTTTTAGCCATGGCTCAAATTATTTAATTTCTCTATGAATAGTCATTTTTTTCAAGATCGGGTTGTATTTTTTCAACTCCAACCGGTCAGGGGTGTTCTTTTTATTTTTAGTAGTGATATACCGTGAAGTGCCCGGCAGACCACTTTTTTTATGCTCTGTACATTCTAAAATTGCCTGTACCCTTGCGTCTTTACTTTTCTTAGCCATTGTGAATCGCTTTTAAAATTTGGTCGGCAAAAATACAAACTCCCCCCTAATTATCCTAATATTTTTTTAATAAATTTTATGTGGAAGCCTTTTCCAAAATTCCTGATAGTGATAAACAGCTAATGGTCGAGCTCCAGTCCTTGTTGAAAACCATTAATTCGGAGATTTCCAAATGGGAAAACAGCTTGCTTGAGAATACAAAGCAGCATTATGAAATTCATTTAATGCTGTAGCGACCATTCCAGCTATAGGCAATCAGCCGTTATGCCCATTACCATTACAAACAATTTCAAATTTTCAGCAGTCAAAAAATGCCAATCAAAAAAAAGTAGCTTAGCAGATTATCCCTACCTTTGCAGGCTGAAAAAAAGAAGCATTCTCAACAAATAACAATAAATAGATGGCATTAAATTGTGGCATTATCGGGTTAACGAATACGGGGAAAACCACTATTTTCAACTGCATGTCGAATACCAAAGCAGAGAGTTCAAATTATGCCTTTAGTGCAACCAAGTCCAACAAAGGAATGGTGAACGTCCCCGATCCCCGCTTGGACAAGCTCAACAGCCTCCTTCCTGCAGATAAGCTTATCCCCGCTACAGTAGAAATTGTCGACCTGCCCGGCCTCGCCAAAGGGGCCAGCCTGGGAGAAGGGGTTGGTAATAAATTTCTGGCTGATGTGCAACAAACTGATGCATTGATTCATGTGTTACGTTGCTTCGACGATGACAACTTAGCCCATATTGAAGGCTCAGTAGATCCGGTACGCGATTTGGAAATCGTTGATTTCGAACTGCAGATTCGCGATCTCGATTTGGTGGAACGCAAATTGCAGCGCATGGAGAAACTGGCCAAAACTGGTAACAAAGAAGCCAAGAATGCCATTGAGGTTCTGACGATTTACAAAAATCATTTGGAAAATTTCGGAAATGCTTCCACCGCGTCAGTTGGGGAAGGCGATGAAGTATTCATTCAGGATTTATTGCTTCTAACGGCTAAACCTGTGATTTATGTTTGTAATGTGGATGATGCGTCTTCTTCAAATGGAAATGAATATGTTCAAAAAGTGAAAGAACACCTGGGCGAGAACAAGAAAATTATAATCATAGCAGGAGAGCTGGAAGCAGAGATTGCCGATTTAGAAGATCCTGAAGACCGGAAAGTCTTTCTGGAAGATGCCGGACTTGCCGAGCCCGGGGTAAATAAATTAATAAGGGCTGCCTACGATATATTAAACCTACAATCCTTTTTCACCATTGGGAAAACGGAAAACCGTGCATGGACTATTCACAAAGGCATGACAGCACCTCAGGCGGCCGGTGTTATTCATAGCGATTTGGAGCGAGGATTTATCCGAGCCGAAGTAATAAAATATGATGATTTCGTTAGCCTGGGTTCCGAACAAGCGGTTAAAGATGCCGGGAAATTCCATGTGGAAGGGAAAAATTATGTGGTCGACGATGGTGACATCATGCATATCCGGTTTAACGTTTAAACAGGCTCATTGCCTTATTATACCATTGTGTATTTCAAAATGCCAGTAAAGCATTTTGAAATACACAATGGTAAATGCCGATATACAATCAAAACGGCTTTAGGAGGATAGCGAACTAAAGGCACATTTTGATTGATAATCGGTATTAATTGTTGTTTAAAACAAATGAATACAAATAATAGTATGGCAACATTTGAAGATTTCCAACAATTAGACATTCGTGTTGGTAAGATTATCGAAGTGAAAAATTTTCCCGAGGCCAGAAAAGCTGCTTTCAAACTTAAAATTGATTTGGGAGCCGAAATAGGCATCAAAAAATCCTCAGCTCAGCTACCTCAGAATTACACCATTGATGATTTGATAGGAAAACTAGTGCTGTGTGTTGTGAATTTCCCTCCGCGTCAAATCGGCCCTTTTGTTTCTGAAGTTTTAACTTTAGGCGTCCCTGATGATCGGAACGAATGTATGCTGATCTCTCCTGACAAAATAGTCCCAATTGGTGGACGTTTGTATTAAAATTTATTACAACCCTCAGCTGCCAGGATTTCCGGCCTATTAAATATTGAAAATTATCGCAATATCATGACCTTTATCCTCAAATTCCTTATGAGAGGCTAAAATATATGCTAAAATCAATGATTAGTAGATAAACAATAGGCTATTAAGCATGGTGATTCGAAAATAATAGACGGCTAATTGCTTCTTAGCAAGGCTAAACCACATGTGTTTCTACAGTTCATAAAGAAAAAGAAAAATTAATCCATAAAAATTACCAGACCAAAAGAAATAACATTATCTTTGCCGATTATTATTATTAAAATTTATTAAGAATGACTAAAGGCACAGTAAAATTCTTCAATGAGTCCAAAGGATTTGGATTCATTAGCGAAGAAGGAACAACAAAAGAACATTTTGTACACGTTTCTGGATTAATTGACGAAATCCGCGAAGGAGACGCAGTGGAATTTGACTTAAAAGAAGGTAGAAAAGGATTGAACGCAGTAAATGTCAAAGTAATTTAATATTTACATTCTAACTTTATTAAAAAGAAAGCCTATCAGTTGATAGGCTTTCTTTTTTTGTTTACATTTTTCATCATTTAACCTGGAAGTTTTGTAATTGAAATATAAGGGATGAATTATTTCATGGACAGGACTTTCCTATAACGACTTCCATTTGGAGCGTCAATTTGGCTCATGATATTAAGCATGCTATTTTTCTCTGAAATACCGGCTTTCGAAAAGATATTGATAATCTCAGCACGTTTTGCATCCAGAAGCAGTTGTAAATCGTATAAACCAGGTCTTTTATTGTATACCGATTGCAGAGAAGCAAGGGAAGAAAGAATCTTTCTACGTCCTCCCGCAAGATCATCCGCCATAACATCCAACCCCTGTCGATGATACTGGTATAAGAAATTTCGCAATCCATCGTAAGCTTTGTTCAGAAATTGTTCTACAAAATGATAACGGTTTTTTTGGCTTTCTTGCGATTGCCAACCCGTGAAGCCGGAATTCTGCGCTGTCTGCACCACAGACATGGCCTGCTGATAATACAAGCTTCCCCCGTGGCTGGCAAAGCTGTCAAAATCAATTCCCAGCATCATATAGGCATAAAATGCAAGTAAGGAAGTCAGGTTATCGGAATAAGTGTTTTGCACGAAGTTCATGGACTGGGAAGGTGTAAATCGAAACTGCACATTCTTATCCACCATATTCAACATTGAAGAGCGGTAATCGGAATTAAACACCGGGCGCTGCATGACAATATTAAAGGTGCCTTGAAATTCATCAGACGAAATTACTTTGGTAAGAGTAAACAAGAGTGTACACTCAATTCGCTCGCCGGGTTTAAAATTATAATCAGTCCACTTTCTATTATTCATGAAATCGGTGATAGCAGATTTCATATCAGGAATTACCGAACGATCAAAACCCTGAACCTGCTGTGTATTGATCTCAACTTTACAGTTGAACTCCTGCGCGAAAAGGCCCCCGCTAATTAATAAAAACAAAGTAAAGGAAAGTAAGCTTTTCATGCTTTTTCCTCCAACAGGCTCTGTATTTCACGGATTATATCTTCTGCAACATCTTCTTTTGACTTCAAGGGATAATGTTTTGGTTCTCCACTGCGGGTCAACACAGAAATTTTATTGGTATCCAGTCCGAATCCAGCCCCTTTATCCTTTAAGGAGTTCAGCACGATCATATCCAGATTTTTCTTTTGAAGTTTTTCATGAGCATTCTTTAGCTCATCATCAGTTTCCAAGGCGAAACCCACCAGCAATTGCTTTTTGTCTTTGATCTTGCCTAAACCAGCCAAAATATCGGCAGTAGGTTTTAGCTTAATTAGTTGCAGCCCATTTCCTTTCTTAATTTTCCCCAAAGCAGGTTCGGACGGAGTAAAATCAGCCACAGCAGCAGCCATAATAGTGATGTCGACATGAGGAAAAATGGATAAACAAGCCTCATTCATTTCGGCAGCGGTACACACCTTATGCACGTTAATACCTGGAAAATCCGTATTTAGAGCGGTGGAACCCATCACCAACTCCACTTCAGCCCCTTTCTGTGCGAAAGCTTTTGCCAAAGAAAATCCCATCTTACCGGAGCTAGAGTTTCCAATAAAACGAACAGGATCAATAGGTTCATGGGTAGAACCGGCACTCACCATCACCTTTTTCCCTGCAAAGGATTCCTTTTCGCTAAAATATTGGTTTAGATGTTGAACCAGCTCTTCAGTGGCTTTTAAACGGCCTGGTCCGATAAGTCCACTGGCCAATTCCCCCTCTTCGGGTTCAATATAATGATAGCCCAGACTTTGTAATTTTTTGATGTTTTGGGTAGTGGTAGGATGTTGAAACATATCAAAATCCATGGAGGGGGCAAAAAATATGGGACAACGAGCAGAGAGAACCGTGGTCAGAAGAAGATTATCAGCAATGCCAACACTCATTTTCGCCATAGAATTGGCAGTCAAAGGAGCCAATAACATTGCATCAGCCCACAACCCAAAATTCACATGACTATGCCAACTTCCGGTTTTATCATCAAAAAAATCGGTTAGCACCGGCCTTTCAGAAACTGTCGATAGAGTGAGTGGAGTAACAAATTCTTTAGCGAAGATAGTCATCAACACTTGTACCTCAGCACCTTCTGCCTTCAACAAACGCACCAAATATGGAATCTTATAAGCGGCAATTCCACCTGTAATTCCAATAATTATTTTTTTTCCTTTCAGCATGGTGGTTTGTTGTTGCACCTAGCCGACCAAATTTAAAATTCAGTGGCAATTTCTTTGTGCGGGTTTCGGATATACGTCTGCTCATTCAAAAATTCATGAATAGCCATTAAAGTAGGCTTAGGTAGCCGCTCGTAGTATTTTGCAACTTCAATTTGCTCTCGATTTTCAAAAACTTCCTCCAAATTATCGGTAGAAGATGCAAATTCTGAGATTTTCTGATCCAGTTCCTGTTTTAGTTCCGCAGCAATTTGATTACCCCTTTTCGACAAAACAACCAAGGTTTCGTAAATATTCCCTGTTTGCTCGTAAAACTGATCTTTCCGACGAGTTATCGCTGTCGTTTCGGTTTTAATCTTTTTGTAGTCCATGTTATTTTTGATTTATAATAGTTTCCTTGCTTTTTCACTAAGAGGTTTTAACTCTTTCAAATACTTACTCTTGGGGTAAAGGTAAAAAATATTATTATAACTTTCTACCATTTTTTCATAGCGTTCCTTCTGTTTGGAAGGGATACTTTTTTGAGCATACTCGTAATAGGTCTTTGCAATATAATACAAATACATTTCTTTGTTGTCAGTATCCGGATAATCGTTCATCAGATTTTCGAAAGAGGTGATAGCAGCCTGATAACTTCCCATCTTATAATACAACAATGCAACCAGGTATGCTTTGTGTTCCAGTTTCTTATGCAATTGAGTCATCAGTTGTGTTGCCTTTTCCACACGAGAACTATTGGGAAAGCGATCGATAAACATCTGTAATTCATTTAAGGCTTTATAAGTGTTGGTTTGGTCAAGCTCAGCGCGCGGCGAATCTAAGAAGGTACAATATGCCTGCAAAAAACCAGCTTCTTCAGCATGTTCCCCTTTGGGATACATTTGCTGATACTGCTTAAAATAATAACTGGCAAGTTGATAATCTTTTATTTGAAAGTAGCTGTTTGCAGTATTATACGTTATTTTCTCGCCTTTCTCAGTGCCTTGATAGAATGTCCGAAGTATATCGAAAAACTCTAATGCTTTTCTAAAATTCCCACTCTCATACAAGTCATTGGCTGTTTCATACTTTAAAGTATTATCAGGACTTTTTAATATTTTATTATAACTTTTACAACCGGCGTTAAATACTAACAAACCAGTGATTAAGATTATGAAAGAGGCATTTTTTAGCATGGCGCAAAATTATAATAAATTATTGAAGTACAAAACGAAAATTACGACTACTTAGTATTGCATTTCTTTTTTTATGATTTTTTAATTATTTGTGACTGAGCGTAAGGTTTCTCAAGCTATATAAGGGATCAAGCCAGAAGGGTTCATCTCTATATTGGAATCTTTCTCTGATCAGATGAAAACCATAAACGCAACGCCTCAACAATTATGGCAAAAAATGAATATTCTGCCGGAATTGCATGCAGATTGGCAGTTAATTCCATATTTTTGCCCATTATTAAAACTACAATAAAAAATGGACGTATTCGATAAGTGTAAGATAGATATGGGTCCCTTGGGGCGGCATGCAGATCAGGCAGAAGGTTATTATATGTTTCCCAAGTTGGAAGGTGAACTTTCCAATAAAATGATGTTTATGGGTAAAGAAAGGCTGATCTGGAGCCTGAACAATTACCTTGGGTTGGCTAACGACCCGGAAGTGAGAAAAGCAGATGCCCAGGCTGCCAAAGACTGGGGCTTGGCTTATCCCATGGGGGCACGAATGATGTCGGGACATACCACATACCACGAAGAACTGGAAGCTCAACTCGCCAGTTTTGTTGGCCGACCAGCGTCCTACCTTTTGAATTTTGGGTATCAGGGAATGCTGTCCGTTATTAGCGCCTTGGTGAATCGCAATGATGTAATCGTTTACGATTCGGAAGCTCATGCCTGTATTATCGACGGAATGCGCCTTCACTTTGGCAAACGTTTCGTTTATCCCCACAACGACATCGACAACCTTGAAAAGGAATTAACCAGAGCTACTAAAATGGTTGAAAAGACCGGAGGTGGTATCTTGGTCATTACCGAAGGTGTTTACGGTATGGCCGGTGATCTTGGCAACTTACCTGCAATTACGAAACTTAAAGACAAATATAATTTCCGTTTACTCATTGATGATGCCCATGGTTTTGGTACGATGGGAGCCACCGGAGCTGGAACCGATGAACATTTTGGCGTACGCGATAAAGTAGATCTCTATTTTGGGACATTCGCCAAATCAATGGCAAGCATAGGAGCCTTCATTGCTGGTGACACAAAAGTGATTAAATTTCTGAAATATAATATGCGTTCACAGATTTTCGCCAAATCGCTTCCCATGCCTTTGGTAATCGGAGCGATGAAACGCCTTGAGCTTTTGCGTGAGAATCCTTCACATCGTGAAAATCTCTGGAAGATTGTAAATGCGCTGCAAGGAGGTTTGCGTGAAGCCGGTTTCAATATTGGCAATACAGCTTCCCCTGTAACACCTGTCATTCTGAACGGATCTATCCCTGAAGCTACTCAAATCACCTACGATCTTCGTGAAAACTATGATATCTTTTGTTCAATTGTGGGTTATCCGGTAGTCCCCAAAGGCATCATTTTACTACGTTTGATTCCTACTGCCGTTCATACACTTGAGGATGTAGAATATACGTTAAAGGCCTTTAAAGAAGTCAAACGAAAACTTGAAAACAAAGAATATAATAACGAATTCAAAGTTGGTAATGCTTAATTTGTTTTTGCCTACAAAATAAGCCGGGTTAATTCCCGGTTTTTTTTTGCATTTTATTAGATGAATCATTATCTCACCTGAAAAGCCCTTACCGTCATTTTTCTTCCATTGCCAGCGCGAATAAAATAGGTGCCTGATGGCCACTTACTTATATTAATTCTTGCAGCCGTACCCTTGCCACTTCGCATCAATTGTCCCATCATATTAATGACTTCCCATTTACCTATCGAAGCGGGAAACAGAATGTTGACAAATTGGCTGGCGGGATTGGGGTAAATCTTGAAAGACAATGCGGCATGTGTCTCAACACCTTCAGCTTTTGGTTTTAGGCATGTGGAAATAAAATAACTTTGGTTTTGGGAAATACCAATCGAGTCTATTGTTTTGGTGAGATAGCCGGCTGCCGAAATCTGAATTTGATAAGTTCCCTGAGCAATTGGACGGAAGAATATTCCCGAAGGAAGGGAAGAATACACTTCTGAATGATCCGTATCATGAGCCACAACATATATTTTAGCCATCAAAGACTCTCCCGTGATGGAATCATAAACATGACCACGAATGCCATAAAGGCCTTGTTCCATATAGTCAATTAGCGATCGGTAATTGTCTTCCCAGTAAGTAGGAAGTAAGCTTGGATCAGGCATTTTGACCGATGACATCTCCAGTGTAAATTCGCGATCATGCTGAAAATAATTCATATAATCCTGACGCCCACCATCGATACTATACCATTGGTGTCCATTGGTGATACCCTGATTCAAATCAATAAAGTAGCCGGATGGAGAATGAGCATGTACGGTATCGGCATATTGCCGACAGACTTGTTGCCACCATTTATCATCCGCATGAAGCCTCGGCCATGTATCCCAGGGATAATTCGCCACTTCGGAACCCGTGTGCATATTACACGACAAGGTAAAATGATGTGCGGAGGCAAAATTCATAAAAGCGATGGTTTCTAATTGCCAGGCATTTCCATCAGGATGATTCCCATCTTTAGGATCCGGATAGTTTCGGTTTAAATCAATATGGTTTGCGTTATATCGGGTAGCTCCATACACGGAAGAATCTCCTCCAGCATAGGTACCGTCAGGATTGGCGAGGGGATTTATCCATATATCCAAACTGTCCATTATGTGAGTGACTCGGGGAAGTTTCCCATAGTTTTTCGATAAATAATCAATCAAATGCAGCATCAATATATATGGGGTAGTTTCGTCGCCATGCATGGTTGCGGTATACATAAACTGAGGTTTATCACCCAGGCTATCTTTGGCACTTTTAAAATGGATAAACAACAAATCCCTTCCCTGCACTGTCTTTCCAATGCTGACCAATTCGCAAAGATCGGGGTAATCTTTCTGGAAATTCTGCATCAATTTTATGTATTCTCCATAAGAAGGGTAATAATCCCATTGTTCACTGCTTTTTAGGTTTTGATGTTCAAGAACCTCCTTTGGCAGCAACATGGATGGGGCGGTATGAACCTGATAGGAAAAATGATAGCCTAAGAACTTCTCAAATCCAATACGATTCGCATAGGCAAAGATTTGGCTGTCATTTTTATGGTCAATGGAAAGGAAACGACCTAAATCATTCATCAAAACAAGGGTATCCGCTCCTGCGGGAATCGAAAAGCTAAAATACACCTCTCCACGTTGGTGAAGTTCAGTTTCAGCAGATAAATCAGCGATTTTTTGAGCCAGCAGACTAGTGGATAGGCAAAGGCAAATAAAACTAAGAATGAACAGCTTTGTTTTCATAGTCACCTCCTACGGAAACCAGTCTTATTTTCCATCCAATGGTGAACGATATTCTTTTATCAATTTATCCAAGGCAAAATATACTGACTTATTGACTTTTACCATCGGTAAACGAAGATTATTTTTCAGAATAGACATAACTTCCAAGGCCGCCTTAACACCTCCCGGATTACCATCAGCAAACAGCTGGTTAATAATTGGTAAAATCGAATAATGTAGATCACGAGCCTCTTCATGAAGCTTGCCGTTCATCAAACGAACCATTTCTGAAAACTCACGAGGAAAAGCGTTGGCAACCACAGAAATTACCCCATCAGCACCAAGCGACATCAGAGGAAAAGTGATCGCATCCTCTCCTGAAAACACTTTAAACCCTTCAGGCCGATTAGCTAGTATTTCCATCACCTGGTTGAAATCGCCGGAGGCTTCTTTTATGGCCACTATATTTTTAAAGTCATGAGCCAAACGCAGGGTAGTTTCCGCAGTAAGGTTACTGGCTGTTCGCCCTGGAACATTGTATAGGATAATCGGCACAGGACACGCCGAAGCAACAGCCTTGAAATGATTGTAAAGCCCTTTTTGATTGGGTTTGTTGTAATAAGGAGTTACCGAAAGTATGGCTTCTACATCCGTAAAGTCAGTTTCCTTTATTTTGCTCACAAGGGTTTGGGTACTATTCCCACCCATACCCATTACAATCGGTATCCGGCCGTCTACAGTTTCTTTCACAAAGCCCATTATGGCATCTTTTTCGTCGTCGATAAGGGTAGCCGCTTCACTTGTCGTCCCCAGAGCTACGACAAAGTCAACTCCTCCTTTAATAATATGCTCCAGTACTTTCTCCAGACTGCCAAAATCGATGGTACCATAAGCATGAAAAGGAGTTACAATGGCCACGCCTGTACCTTTTAAGGTAGTTCTTGTTATCATTTATTGAATATTGATTTTAAGTTGATTCAAATAAAATTTAATCTGTTCATAAAACGCAGCATAATCCATTTTTCCTCCGGGGACAGCCACGCTTAAGTCCACAAGCTGAGAACCATGCGATGGTGGCGGCCCAATCTTTAATCGGGCTTGCATTTCCTCCAACAACTGATTACACTTTTTTTCATCCGACTGCACAAAACTAATAAACAAATCGAACGAATGCATTTGCAACCAGTCTTTTAAACGATCTTTTTTTTGTCCGAAAAGCTTATAATCATTTTTATCAACCCAGAAAATTTTCGGATGATCCAGTGCTGGCGTTGATTTTCCCAAAAACAAAAGTAAGGCGCTAACACCATCCATTTCATCGCCAATAGCCTCAACAAAATCTACGACCGGCTGCAAATCATTTTGTGAATTTACGCAAAAAAGCAATCCCACTTGTGAAGCCTTCTCCACCATGCTTAATCCCTTGGTATTAGCCACTGGATTCTTGATGGTTTCCCCACCTAATCTATCTTTAGTTTCCAATAATATGTAGTATTTCCTTCTTAACCTTATGGAAGTGTAAAGTTAAAAAGATTTCAATTGCACGAAAAAAAATAGAAGTACCTTTATCCAAAATTTCATATTTCAAAATATTTATGAAAGTAACATTTTTGGGAACCGGCACTTCACAAGGGGTACCGGTCATTGCCTGTCCTTGTGATGTATGTACGCAAGGCGAAAAAAAAGACCATCGGCTTCGCTCCTCTGTCCTCATTGAGCAAGATGGTTATTTTGTAAACATTGATGCCGGACCTGATTTCAGGTATCAACTATTACGCGAAAATGTTAAAAAACTGGATGCCATCCTGATCACCCATTGCCACAAAGACCACATCGCGGGTCTCGACGATGTCCGATCCTTCAATTACCTGAATCGCAAGGCAATGGATATTTATGCACTAGCGCGCGACCAGGAAGCGATCCGTAGAGAATTCGCCTATGCCTTCGGTGAAAACCGTTATCGGGGAGTTCCCGAATTTAACATGATCAACATAAGCCATGATGCCTTCAAGGTAGGAAAGCTGCAATTTATCCCCCTTCCTGTGCTCCACATGAAAATGGAAGTACTTGGCTTTCGTATAGGCGATTTTTCTTATGTTACCGATACCAGTTATATTCCTGAAGAAACCCTGGCGCTTATGAAAGGAAGCAAAGTGGTTGTACTTAATGCGTTGCGCAAAAAAGAACACCCTTCCCACTACAATTTGGCGCAAGCCGTAAAAGTCCTGGAGTTGCTACACCCGGAGCAGGCCTACCTCACCCACATCAGCCATTTGATGGGTTTTCATAAAGAGGTACAGAAAGAATTGCCTGATTTCATCCACTTGGCATATGACGGTTTAAAAATCGAACTTTAACTCAAAATAGTACAAGCATTCGCTTGAGAACTCAAAATAGTACAAGCATCCCTTGTGCACTCAAAATAGCGCAAGCATTCACTTGTGCACTCATAATAGCGCAAGCATTCGCTTGTGCTTGAAATATTCTCAAAATAGCGCAAGCATCCTCTTGTGCTTGACATATTCTAAGGCTGTTTATCTTAGCCTTTTAACTACCAATGACAACTATTTGTAACAGCTTGTAAAATTGACTTTTATAAAATTCCAAAAAAAACAAATTACAAATAATGACCAAATTACAAGCTCGAAATTCCAAAGGATCTATTACTTCATTTTGGATTTGGATTTTAAGATTTGGGATTTATTTGAGATTTATGATTTGAATATTGGATTTTCTTGTCATATCACTATGTGCGCCCCTTTTTCCGGGGTCTTGGGTCTCGAAAGGACAAGCTATTGAATGATAATTTCAGTTCGGCGGTTTAGCGCGCGGCTCTCTTCCGATTTATTACTGTTTAATGGATGCACTGAACCAAAGCCTTTATAAGACAACCGACCAGGAGAAATACCCTTGGCAACAAGATAGTCGTATACCGACTTCGCCCTGTCTTTTGATAATTTCAAATTATGTTCACTACTACCGATAGAATCAGTATAACCCACAATGAGCATACGGATTTTAGGATTTTGCTGCAGCATATTCACCACCATCTTCAATTCGGCAAAAGCTGCTCTTTGTAAACTGGAACGGTCGAAGTTAAAAAGGATATTTTCCAAGGGCATACGAGAACCTTTTTTAATTGGGCTTAAACGAAAAACGGTTGAAACATCCTTTTGGTTTGGGAAATTATTTAAATCAAAATGTTTAGAATAAAACAAATATCCCTTTTTAAAAATATGGAAGGCCACATCCTCGCCCGGATGAAGAACCATCAAGAACCTACCATCCAGCTGATTAGTCCACAAAGAATCTAAACAATGATTGTTTGATAAATCCGTAAGCTCCACCTTCGCGCTCAGGATCTTTCCGGTGATGGCATCTTCTACCCTTCCTTTTACAAACAAAGTTGTTTTCGGACGCATGGCTGCATACGTTTTGAATTGGTAAATATCCATGCTGCCCGCCCGATTGGACGAAAGCCATGCATGATTGCCATCAATGCTCACAAAAAGATTCAACTCATCGGCATTGGTATTTACGGGATAGCCCAGATTTTTTGCGGTAGACCATTGCCCGTTTAGGTTTCTATGCGATATATAAAGGTCATAACCCCCCATCCCGGACCTGCCGTTGGAAGAAAAATAGAGGGTCTGCCCATCAGGATGTAAAAAAGGAGCCATTTCGTTTCCCTGAGTATTGATGCTGTCGCCCAAATTCACTGCCGGAGACCAATTTCCGATACTATCGCGTTGGGACATCCAAATATCCGAGCCTCCTTTTCCACCTTTGCGTCGTGAGGCAAAAAACAACAGACGACCGTTAGATGAAATACAAGCCTGAGAGTCCCAGGAACGACTGTTTACTGCCCTTCCAAGATGAGTGGGCGGCAGCCATTGCTTCCCATATAAGTTACTTCGATAGATATCGCAACTCCCATAGTTTCCAGGCCAATAACATGCGGTAAAATACATTTGTTGCTTATCCACCGATAAACTCAGCCCGCCCATATTTAGACCTTTCGCCCAGGGAAAAGACATTTGTACAGGCGTTTGCCACTGCCCGCCCTCTCCCCTGTCGGTCTCATAAAAAAGTTCCTTATAATACCCTCCCTTTTGGCCGGCTTTTTCCACAAGAAATTTACGGGTGAAAAGCAGTCGACTGCGGTCTTCATTCACAAAATTGATGTATTCCTCTGCCCCACTGTTGATGTGGCTGCTCATCCGATTAAGTTTCCGGACAACCGGATGAAGGATCGCTTCACGGGCAAAGCGGGCACTTTTCAGCAGCTGTTGGGCAATCTTAAGATTGTGTGATGATGCTGAAGAAAGGCGCATAAAAGTTTCCAGGGAAGTAACGGCATTCCTATATTCAGCTTGCCCAAATTGCAAGCGGCCCAAAGAATAATACACCTGTGGGAAACCATATTTATCTAATTTCAACAACTTTTGAAAAGCCTTGATGGCCAATGTTGGCTTGTGCTGTTCCCGATTTATTTCTGCTTTCATCAACCAGGCCTTTGCAAAAGTACTATCCAGACGCAGGCTTTTGTCAAGCCATTTTTCAGCAGTTGTATAATCTTTTTGCAGATAGGCGTCCACGGCTTTCTGAAAAGTCTTTCCCACTCTTTTGCGATCTACATGCTGTGCCTGGAGATCACTTGCACCAAGAAAAAATAGAAGAATTATGCAGATTTTTATCCTCATCATCGATTGAATTAAAGCAAAATTAAGAAAAGATGAGCAGCACTGGCAACAAGTGAAAACACTTAAAATGCCAGAAGCCTAAATTTTAAGGTTTTATGTTGATTAGTCATGCGAACTTATTAAGCGGGGACGAACAAAACGCGATTTAATTTACTTTTGCCCGGCAATCCTAATCAATTGAAAAAAACACTGCTTTTAATATTTTTCGTCTGGACACTGTATGGTTTAAAGCCTTTGATGGCACAAGCACATAGTTCCACAGACAGTATCCATCTGAAAGCTCCTGGCAACCAGCTGTATGCAAAGTGGTCATCCGATTCAAGGAACCTTGTTTATCAATCCAACCAAAATGGGAATTGGGACATTTATCTGTTCAACTGCCAAAACGGACAAAGTCGTGCCTTAACTACCGATACAGCCGAGGAACAGCATCCCGAATGGATACCCGGGAAACAAGCGGTAGTATATGATGTCGGGAGAGGCAAAAAAAGTCAGCTATATCTATTGAACATCCACACTGGAAAGAAGAAAGTACTCATTCGTCGAAAACCCATTGCCCGTGAAGCTTCATTCACACCTTCACGCCATTTGGTAGCGTTTTCAGCCTGGGATTCCCTTAGCGAAAGTTGGCAAATATTTACCTACGACTTCGTTTATAATAACCTGAACCAGCTCAGTCATAATATGGGAAATTCTTCTTATCCGGTTTTTACACCCAACGGCAAGAATATCGTCTATACTTTACAATCTCCCGATGGTACCACCAGCTTGCACATCACCAATTGGTATGGCGCAAACGACAAAAAAATAGCTAAAGATTTAATCGGGAGGGCATGTTGGGCACCCACAGCATGGCGGTTATATGCTGTATGGCACAACTCCGGATCAGGAGATGATATCCGTAGCTTTCATCAAGATGGCTCGGGGATGGAAATATTCCACAGCAGTTCAAGTTTGCTCTGTTGTCCGGAAATATCTCCTGATGGTAAACGAGTGGCTTTTTCAAAAAAGACAAAGAAAGGCTTTGACATTTTCATCATTAACATGCCTGTTAACTAAAAGGATACTATTCATTCCAAATACATCTTTGGACAATATTTTGTCGACTTCAACAGCAAATAGGTGCTTAGTTTTTATTATTTTTGCCACCCAAAATAAAACATTATGTTCGAAGGGTTAAGCGACAGGTTAGACCGATCATTTAAAATATTAAAAGGGCAGGGCCGCATCAGCGAAATCAACGTGGCCGAATCCATCAAGGAGATCAGAAAAGCCCTGATTGAAGCTGACGTTAGCTATAAAATTGCCAAGCAGTTTACAGCCGATGTAAAAGAAAAAGCCCTGGGCATGAATGTGCTTACAGCACTTAAGCCGGGTGAGCTGATGGTGAAAATAGTCCATGATGAGCTGGCCAACCTGATGGGCAATGAACAAGTTGACATCAACATCAAAGGAGACCCGGCGGTTATTCTTATTGCCGGTTTACAAGGCTCAGGGAAAACAACGTTTTCGGCCAAGCTTGCTAATTATCTAAAAAACAAAAAAGGGCGTCAGGTTTTGCTGGTGGCGGGTGATGTTTATCGGCCTGCCGCCATCGACCAGTTAAAAGTGCTGGGAGAACAAGTCGACGTTGAGGTTTATACAGAAGAAGACAATAAGAATCCGGTTCAGATTGCGAAACATGCCGTAAAATATGCGAAAGAACACAACAAGGGCATTGTAATCGTTGATACCGCTGGGCGATTGGCTGTTGATGAAGAGATGATGAACGAAATCACTGGCATCAAAGCGGCTATCAAGCCACAAGAAATTCTTTTTGTAGTAGATGCCATGACCGGGCAAGATGCTGTTAGCACAGCCAAAGCTTTTAACGATCGCTTAAACTTTGACGGCGTGGTACTTACCAAGCTGGACGGTGACACACGTGGTGGAGCCGCGCTTACCATCCGGGCAGTGGTTGAGAAACCAATTAAGTTTGTGGGTATCGGTGAAAAGATGGACGCACTTGACCTATTTCATCCCAACCGTATGGCTGACCGTATCCTCGGCATGGGCGATATTGTTACCCTGGTTGAAAAAGCTCAAGAACAATTTGATGAAGAAGAAGCCAGAAAACTGCAAAAGAAAATTGCCAAAAATCAATTTAATTTTGATGACTTTCTGAAACAAATTCAGCAAATTAAAAAGATGGGGAATATGAAAGACCTGATGGCGATGGTTCCCGGTATGGGGAAAGCCGTAAAAGATCTCGACATTGATGATGATGCCTTTAAAAGCATTGAAGCCATCATCCATTCAATGACTCCCGCAGAACGCGATAACCCGAAACTACTCAGCGGCTCCCGCCGTAAACGGATTGCACGGGGTAGCGGAACAAGCATCCAGGAAGTAAACCGATTAATCAAACAATTTGGCGAAACCAGCAAGATGATGAAAATGATGACTACCGGCAGGGGGAAAAATATGATGCGGGCGATGGGCTCCGGAAATAGATAAGCAGAGATAAAAACGCTAACATAATCATAGAAAATAAGGCTCAGATTCAGATTAACCATAAATACAGCAACAATCCATGGCAATAAATAAAGAAAGCATCCTCATTGATGGCCGCTTAGTAGCCAAAACTGTCAAAGAAGAAATTAGAAAAGAAATAGCCAAAATGGTCGATCTGGGACAAGATGGCCCTCATCTTGTAGCTGTTTTGGTTGGCGACGACCCGGCTAGTCAGACTTATGTTGCCAGCAAGGAGAAAGCAGCTCAGGCGGTGGGCATGATGTCATCCACCTATCGCTATCCTGCTGATATCAACGAAAAAGAGCTTCTCGATGTTGTCGATTATCTGAATCAGGACGAGGAAGTGGACGGTTTCATCGTACAATTGCCATTGCCTAAACATATCGATGAAAACAAGGTGATTAACCGTATACTTCCTTCCAAAGATGTAGATGGGTTTACCCCGGTGAACGTGGGCAATATGGTGCTTGGAAAACCGGCTTTCATATCAGCCACCCCATACGGCATCATGGAATTGCTAAAATATTACAAGATAGACACGGAAGGCAAACATGTGGTGGTATTGGGACGTTCCAATATCGTGGGGAGACCCATGAGCATACTGCTTTCCCAAAAAAGTGACTTTGGCAATGCTACCGTAACCCTCTGCCATAGCAAGACAAAGAACATGGCCGAAATAACGCGCACTGCCGATATTTTAATTTGCGCCATCGGTCAACCACAGTTTGTAAAAGCTGAGATGGTTAAAGAAGGTGCTGTGGTCATTGACGTTGGTATTCACCGTTTGGGCGACGATACCGCCAAAAAAGGGTATCGAATAGTGGGAGATGTCGATTTCGATAAGGTGGCCGGAAAGACTTCTTACATCACCCCTGTTCCCGGAGGCGTTGGCCCCATGACCATTGCCATGTTATTGAGAAACACACTATTGGCACACAAAAAGGGATAAGTTCTAATGAAACGATCTGAAGCAGCATTGCTCGAAGGCGGCAGGAAGCTTCCTGTGATGGAAGAATTTTACACTTTGCAGGGTGAGGGCTTCAACATGGGAAAAGCAGCTTATTTTGTTCGTATTGGAGGCTGCGATGTGGGCTGTGCCTGGTGCGACAGCAAAGAATCGTGGGATGCAAAGCTCTTTCCTCCTATGCCCGTTGAAGATGTAGTGGAAAGAGCCGCTCAGACAGCTGCAAAAACGGTAGTTATTACCGGCGGCGAGCCTTCGCTTTATCCTTTGGACATCTTCACAAAAGCCTTGAAAGAAAAGGAAATCACCATCATGCTCGAAACCTCAGGGGCGCACCCACTAAGCGGTAGTTGGGACTGGATTTGTCTGTCACCGAAAAAAAACGCTCCCCCCCGAAAAGATATCTATTCCAGAGCCCACGAGCTGAAAGTCATCATTCAAAAGGAAGCTGATTTGGATTGGGCTGAAAAAAATGCCGAAATGGTTTCAGAAAGCTGCCAGTTGTTTCTACAACCCGAGTGGAGTGTCCTCGAAACCATCAACCCACTGCTTATTGATTATGTGATGACTCATCCAAAATGGCGCATCTCGCTTCAGGCGCATAAGTTTATGCGGATTCCTTAGGGGAAGTGCCTAAAATGCCTAAAGTTTGGAGTTGTTGCACATCATTCAATTACTCATATCTAAGTTTGGGCATTGACTAGCACGTATTAGCGTCGTGGCAGACATAATGTCCCTTTTATTCAGCCGATTTCCATACTATAAAATCATCTTTACTTTTTCCATTTCCTGTGGATTTTTCCTACATTTACATACCTGAGATTTAAAGAAAACAGGCATAGGAAATGGAAAAGATAAATTGCAAATAATTATATTTCAAGCCGAAAGCGGAGAAACAAAGTTAGATGGCAAAAGTTATCAGACCAAGTATTACAATCTCGATGTAATTATTTCTGTTGGATACCAGGTAAAATCGCACCGAGGCACCCAATTTCGTATTTGGGCCACACAACGGCTTAAAGAATACATCGTCAAAGATATTTTCACATTAAGTGTCGACTATAAACCTAAAGCGGAACTGTCGAGAGTTTTTTTGCAACCATACAAAACAAACTACATTGGGAATTGCCCAAACAGAATTTGACAAATACAAGCATCATTGTCAAGAGGCTGAGGATTTTAAACCGTCATCGGCTTTTGATGTAAAACAAATCAACACGAACAATATAAAAGCGATTGCATCCTATCTGACAAAGTACGTAACGAAGAATAACGATGAGTTTAAATGTCAGGTCAGGAACTGCTCTAAAAAGGTTTCAGCGCTTTATACGGACTTCTAGACTACGGAAGGGTTCGTAAGGCAATTTGAAAAACTAAATGCAATAGAAAAGCATTTTGAGGTTAAGGACAATGATGACAGGACGTTCATAGATGTGAAACTGATTAATCTAAATCGCCATACTTTGCCACTTTATAAAAGATTAGATGACAAGAATAAGGAGATTTTTGATAATACACTTAAACTATAAAGTTCGTATGGAATACAGCCTTCGCTATATCCAGCATAGTACTTTTAGAGATTTGTTTAAATTTATAGCCAAACCTTATTAGTTATTCAGGTTTATATTATTTTAAAATTTACTATTCGACAATCCAACAACAAGAAAACCAAGGCTTAACCCACCAAATAAGGCCTCAATTAAAACAGCTATTTTCAAACTACCGATTGGATGAAAATTACTAATCCCAAATGTCAAAAAAGTAGCTGCTGAATAATATAATGAATCAATGAAATTGAATCCTTCTAGCGAGTTTATAAAATTCTTACTAAATAAATAAATGAATGCAAATCCTAATATTATCAAAAGTGAGTTTACAACAATTCTAATAGGTTTATGACCGTAGCCCCAAAAAAAGTTATTAATCACTAAAAAAACATACCTTATTAGATTTGATATACTATGAAATATCTTTCTGGAGAATTGTTTAATCTTGTTTTCATTAAATGGAACTCTTCTTATTTTTGGCCTTAAAATCTCCCTCCTTAATCTGATTCTTTCGATTTTTTTCTCTAATAAGAAATATGAAATTGCTTTAGAATCATTGCCTTGTCGTGCATAAGCTTGTTTGAAAGTTCTATATGTCTTCTCAAAAGGTGTTTTACTTTGTATAGAGTGTCTAGCATTTGATTCAATTAAAGTAGTGTTTTTAAAATCAACCTGAAAGTTCCCCCCATCTACGCTACAAGATTTAAAATCAGAGTTAACAATTTTTCCAACAGTATTACATCTTGTAAATTTCCATCCGGCAATATCAGAGTCTTTTATTTCAATGTTATATAAACTGGAATCAAATAAATCTAATCGAAGATATAATGAATTAAGCAATTTCAAATTGTCAATAAAACTGTAATCAAAAGCCACTATGTCCCTTACAAACATAGTACCTTCGAAAGACAAATAATTAGCATTCACAAATTCGAAATATTTACCATTAATGAATCCGTAAAAATCTTTTTTGACGTTTGTTCCTACTTTTATCCCCCCTACATTCAACAATTTAAGACCGTCTAAAATAGATAATTCGCCTTGATGTTCAAAAATACTTGATCCCGAAGCTATTGAAAGGGGATTATAGTTTTGCTCTCGATGTGGTAAAATTTCAATTTTTTTACTTTTACACCAATCAAAATAGCCTATAAACGATTTCAGCACTTTATAATTTACCTTGTAATTCCCTAATTGGTAATACTTATTATCTAAGTTTTGGAATGTAATGTTTCTCTTGATTTCGCCTTGACTTTCACTCTCAATCAAATATTTCAGATTGTCTTTGTTGTAGCTTGGTTTAATACATTTGCTTATTCCATAGTTTATTAAAAACTCATCATCTAGAGAATGTTCTTTTTTCCAATCACTAAAGCCTTTTAGCTTTTCGTTAAAGTGATTAATAATTCTTGGATAATCATGTTTTTTTCTCCAAATAAAAAAGTTTTCTTTACTGATTGACCATATTTCTTCAGGAGTCAAAACGGGTTTGTTTATAATTTCATCTAACTCTTTTTTTTGGAACACTCGTTGCAATTCCTCAATGGTCAATCCAACCTGATTCATAGCTTTCAATATTTGGTTGTCAAAGTAAACTTATATTCAAATTATCTATTTTTATTTTACTATTTCTTTCAAATATACTTATGAGAAATAAATATTTAGCAATTTATAAATTTTATTTGAAGAATCTGCTACTATACAATTGGAAAGGTAAGTTTATATAAAACACGGTTGGAATTGTAGAAACAAGGTTCTCAATGGTTGAAATATACAAGAAGGTTTTGTATTTAATCGTCCCCTGAACTATCCCCTAAAACAAACAAAGCTCCATACATAATTTATTTACAGAGCTTTAATTTTTAAAAAGTGATCCTGCCGGGATTATTGCAAGAGCCCTTTGGCTCCATTTTGAAATAGGTGAAGACTAGTGGTGTTTCACACCGCAGTCATTTTTTATGTCCAAATCCTAAAATGAATTTGGGTTTTGGTCATAAAAAAAACTTGCCTTCCGGCAAGTCTTCTACTCTTATCTGTGATCCTGCCGGGATTCGAACCCGAATCATCAGAACCGGAATCTGACATTCTATCCATTGAACTACAGGACCGTTTTGGAATTATGAAGGTTGAATGACGAGTGTTGAAGTTGAACTATCATGACTTAAACAAACCTCTTTTTCATGAGTTTTTATTTTTCTGAGCTGTTCGTCTGGATGACACAAAAATAGAAGTTAATTCGTGGGCTTCTTTCAATAATTTTATTCTTGTTTCATCAATTCCAAAATTAAGCGATGATAAAAAGTCCAGCCAAAATTCACATTCATCAGATTCTTCAACAACAATACTAAGCTTTGCAATGAAACCCGCCTTTGACTGTGCCAATCGCGTAGCCCTATAATTTGCAGCTACCGACGTAGAGCATCTAATCAGCTGTCCCTTAACATGATTTCCTAGAAATGTTTGAGGAAGTGTTTCCGCAAACTTAACACATTCAAACGCAAAAGATTTTGTCCTTAATACTAAATTATCGCCGCTCATATTACCCTATGTTTTATTATTCGGCTTCTCATTCCTCACTCATCATTAATCACTCATCACTCAACACTCATCACTCAACACTCAACACTCATCACTCATCACTCATCATTCATCACTCATCATTCATCACTCATCATTCATCACTCAAAACGTGGAGCTGGAGGGATTAATTTCATTGATCCCGTTTTTGGGGGGATACAATGAAAAACCCGCTCGCTGCGCTCGTTTGTCTATTCGTCATAAGCTTTCTCAAGCAAGCTTGAAGGCTTTTTCCTCATAGCCAAAACACTAAGTGTCCGGTTTTTTCATTGTGGAGCTGGAGGGATTCGAACCCTCGTCCAAACACGGAATCAATAAACCTTCTACATGCTTATTTTGTCATTGATTGTAGGGCAATACACGGGGACAAACACCCAAAATATTGCCTTAGTCTGAAAAATCTCATTCTGTTTCTCAGACAAAAACAGAACCAGTCCAAAATTGCTTGCGATTCGATATCAGGCCGGAATCGGACGTCTCCACCTGCGAACCGTCTTGTCCCCGATAACCTAGACCAGGAATAAAGCTAATCTACTAAACTTCGATTAAGCTGCAAGAGCGTAATTGTATTCGCCAATTGAAATTGTTGTAACTCAGTTTTACGGGATTTGCTACCTTGCCCGGCATGCTTACTTACCTATTCAAATGCTGTCAAAACCAGTCAGCCCCTCATGTCAAAGAACACGTTTTTATAAAGGATTGCAAAAGTAGTAAAATTTAACATCCCTATTCTTTCTTGCAAATTTTGTGCCGATGGGTGGATTCAACCCATATATTTAAATAGAAATATCTTGGAAAGGTGACAAACATCATGAATCAAAGGAAAGTAACATATTCTGTGTGATCTAATCATCCTACCTCACAGCATTAATGGCTTCACAAGACGTTCCACATCAGCGACAGTAATATCATTCTCACATAGGATTAAAAGTCGCTCCACCACATTATGAAGTTCTCTGACATTACCTGTCCAATGGAAATCTTTCATCATAGCCATCGCCTCATCGGTCACTTTCAACGGTAGTCTGCCCTGTCGTTCTACCAATTCGTCAATAAAATGCGCTATCAACAGTGGAATATCATCTCTACGTTCCCTCAAAGGAGGTACCTGCATCACAATCACACTAAGTCGGTGATAAAGGTCTTCACGAAAATTTCCTTTTTTAATTTCCGCGGGAAGATCCTTATTGGAGGCAGCTAGTACACGTACATCTACTTCAATGTCTTTTTCACCTCCCACGCGGATGATTTTATTTTCCTGCAAAGCACGGAGGACTTTGGCTTGCGCCGAAAGGCTCATATCACCAACTTCATCCAGAAACAAGGTACCACCATTTGCCAACTCAAAATCACCTTTTCGTTGTTTTACCGCAGAAGTAAAAGACCCCTTCTCGTGTCCAAACAATTGACTTTCTATTAGTTCCGAAGGAATTGCTGCACAATTTACTTCAATAAATGGCGATTTAGCCCGTGGGCTCTGCTCGTGAATCTGCCTGGCAACCAGCTCTTTCCCCGTGCCGTTTTTCCCGGCGATAAGTACCCGTGCCTGGGTAGGAGCCACCCTGGTAATCATCTCTTTAAGTGAGACAATACGGGCAGAATTCCCAACAATAGTGTACTTTTTCTCTACTTCCTTTTTAAGTCTTTTAGTCTGCGTAAGCAGGTCTTTTTTGTCGATGGCATTCCGAATGGTAATCAATAAACGGTTTAAATCAGGTGGCTTTACAATAAAATCATAGGCTCCCTTTTTGATTGCTTCCACGGCCGTTTCGATGGTTCCATGACCTGAAATCATAACTACCGGACATTCACTAAATTGATAGAGCTGTTCTAATACTTCCAGCCCATCCATTTCGGGCATTTTGATGTCCAGCAAAATAACATCATAGGCTTGAGCCTTTGCTAAATCCAACGCATCCATGCCATTTGCTGCCAAATCCACTTCATATTTTTCAAATTCAAGAATCTCTTTTAGCGTTCTTCTTATGCTGCTTTCATCATCGACAACCAATATTTTCGACATTTCTTTTTTTACTCAAATGTACGCAAAATTCACTTTTAGGAATCAACGAAAGAAACAGGAAATATCCCAAGGACCATGACGCCAATCGAAATCTATAAATGCCCAAATAAGGCATAAAATATATAAAGTGGCCTACTTCATCTTTTCATCTGGTGCTTTCGGTGACTTAATTCTTTTAGCAATCGGTCATTTCTGTTTTGGCTTAAGCATTTTTTCACTTTCTTTTGGAGATGATAACATGTCATCTGACGCTTGTTTAACTCCACACTGATGACAGATGACGATATGTCAGGGAATTTGCATGTCAGAAACACGATTTTAAAAGCCGTTGTCAATGGAATTTTACAACGATGAAACAAAGTTTGTGCGGTGGGTGATATTTCTTTTTTACAGCGTGTGCATCGACGTGAAAGAGGTGATTTCCCCTTGCAGAAATTGGTATGACCACAGCTGGGGCAAACGAAACCATTCTTCCATTTTAAGGAAGCCAAAAACCGCAAGCAGTTTTCCTCATTCTCGAATCGCTGCGAAAACTCTTCCAGGACATCTGCCATATTATTTTCAGTCATACTCGTTTTGCTTGGGTATAGCATGTGGAATGATTATTGAAAGAGCAAAAATATAAAATTAGTGATAGTTATGCGCTATATAAAAATAGTTTTATCTTTGCCGGCTCATTCTTTAACACACAATTTAATAATACAACAATGAAATATCTCAAGTCCTCCGTCCTCTTAATGATCACTTTGGTCTTTTTTGGATGCAGCAATATCAAAGGAAATCAGGAGACTACGCAAATTGGTAATAAAACCACCAAAGAAGCTGTAGCGGTTGTTAAACCTGAACAACTTACCTATGATAGCTTTTTGAAAAAAGTTTGGAATTTTGAAAAACATCCTAAGGAATGGGTATACGAAGGTACAGAGCCTTGTGTGATTGACTTTTATGCTGACTGGTGTGGCCCTTGCAAAAGAGTAGCTCCCATTATGGAAGAAATGGCCCAAAAATACAAAGGCAAAGTAAAGATATACAAGATAAATGTGGATGACCAAAAGAAACTTGCCGCTGTATTCCGCATACAAAGTATACCGGCAGTAATGTTTTCACCCACCAAAGGTAAACCAATGATGCAAGTTGGTTTATTGCCTCATGATACCTATGTTAAAATTATCAATGAGCAATTACTGCATCAAAAACCCGTCGCTAAATAAGTAGTATTTAATTAATCAATAGAATATCAATACATCATGGAACATTTAACAAAACAAGCTTTCTTAGAGAAGGTTTTCAACTTCGAAGAAAATAAAGATTGGAAATTTGAAGGAGAACTACCTTGTATCATTGACTTTTACGCTGACTGGTGCCAACCTTGTAAAATTGTTGCTCCAATTCTTGAAGAGCTCTCCACTGAATATGTGGGCAAAATCAATATCTACAAAGTAAATACGGAACAGGAAGTTGATCTTGCTTCAGCATTTGGCATCAGAAGTATTCCTTCGATGCTTTTCTGTCCTGCTGAAGGTCAACCACAAATGGCTGTGGGCGCTTTACCCAAAGAAACGATTACTCAGGCTATTAATGACGTTTTGCTGAAAGAAGTAGCCAAATAAACTGGCAATATCTAATAAAAGGCTATAAATCCCATGTGGATTTGTAGCCTTTTTTGTTTTATTTTGCACCAATGACAACAGCTAAACCACCAGTCTTATTATCCATAGCCTATTTGCCTCCGATTGAATGGTTTGCCTATCTACAAAATTGTGAAGTCATACTTGAAGCCAACGAAACCTACCCAAAACAAACCTATCGCAACCGTTGTTACATCTATGCCGAAAAGGGCAGTATGGCATTGTCTATTCCTGTAACAAAACCGAATGGGAATCATACCTTAACACGAGATATCAGAATTTTAAACGAAAAAAAATGGTATTTGAAACATTGGAGAGCCATTCAGGCTGCTTATGAGGCTTCTCCCTATTTTCTGTATTATAAGGATGATTTAAAAGGATTTTACCGAGGGAATTATGATGTTTTATATGATTTCGATCGCCAATTAATCTCAAGGATTGCTGAACTTATAGGCATTCAAAGCCCTCTTCGATTTACAGAAACCTACCAAAAAGAACCAGTAGATTTACAAGATTGTCGGGAACTGATACATCCCAAAAAAAATTATGAGGGAAAAACTTTCCCAGCTTATATTCAGGTATTTGCCGACCGCCACGGGTTTATCCCCAACTTAAGCATCCTCGATTTACTTTTTAACATAGGGCCGGAAAGCAAAAGCTACCTTAACACATTACCTATTGATTAAAGAAAAATCTATCTCCGCGATGAAAAGTTTCATTTTCAGCGGAATACTTGACCTCCAAAGTATTACTAATCCGGATAGGCGATGCGTACATGATGAATATGTAGCAATTTCTTCTTCAATACCTTTTTAGAGATGGTGATTTCTTTTAAAGTGATCGGCGCATTATTAAATTGATAAGTCTCTATCATAGAGCCAATAATAAGTTCAACGAGATCGTTAATTTTTTGCTCGTCGGGATTGACCAGACTACGAGAAGCAGCCTCAACCGAATCTGCCATCATCACGACGGCAGTTTCGCGAGAAAAGGGAACAGGACCATGGTATAGAAATTCGGTTTCGTCCACTTCCATACCCGGATTTTGTTTTCGTTCCAGCCTATAGAAATACTCAACCCGACGGGTTCCATGGTGAGTTCTGATAAAATCTATTATCTGCTCAGGCAGATGAGCTTTACGTGCCATCTCAACCCCTCTCAATACATGGCCGGTGATGATACGGGCACTTTCTTCATAACTTAACTCATCATGTGGATTAAAGCCGGATGCCTGGTTTTCAACAAAATAAAGGGGATGTTCCATTTTGCCAATATCATGATAAAGGGAACCTGTACGGGCAAGGAAAGCATCTCCGCCAATGGCGAAAAGCACTTCAGAAGCCAGGTTGGCAACCTGCATCGAATGCTGAAAAGTTCCCGGTGCTTTCTCGGCTAAATCGCGTAAAAGCTCATTATTGGTATTGGACAGTTCCAACAAAGTGAGTTGTGTTATCATCCCAAACATCTTTTCATAAATAAAAATCAATGGGAAGGCCAATAAGATCAGCAATGAACTTCCAGCTAACATCATGATTAGATGAACGGAAATATTAGAAAAAGAGGCTTCCTGCATCATCAGCATACTAAAATACACCAGCAAATAAGCCATGAAAACAAAAAGGGAAGTCTTTACTAAATGCCATCGCTTTGCGAGGTATCCAATGGAAAAGATCGCTACAAAGCCTGCTGAAAATTGCGTGTAGAAAAATTCAAAACTGTTGGGTGCATAAAAACCCAATATCATGATGGTTATCAAATAAACCACCAGCGAGCCCCTTCGATCAAGAAAAGCGGCCACCACGACAGGAAGAATCGTGTATGGAACCATATAACTCCATGACGGATAATATGAAAATACAAAAAATGCAGTCGCCAGTAATGCAATTTGGCTCCCCAAAAGCAAATGTAAATTTCGAAGATTATTATAAATATCAGGGACGAATACCTTCAAAAACAAATACTCGATAAAGAACAACAGCATTATCAACAACAAACTTCCACCGTGAACATATTTCCAGGCCTCCGAATTGCCCAATTCCTGTTCGTATTCTTTTTTTAATGAACTAAGCACCTGGTATTTTTCTCCAGTAACCAACTCCCCTTGCGAGATAATCAGTTCCCCTTTCTGAACCAAGCCTATGGTAGGCGAAATCTTTGAAAGCATTTCCTGACTAAGTAAATCCGTCTTATTCTTATCAAAAATCAGATTTTGCACCAGCGCATTATCTATAATTTTAAATAACAACACACTATCTTCACTCTTTAACTCACGTATGTATGCAATCGCATAGTCATCGGCTTCTTTTATCGTGTAAAGTTGTGCCAGATTAACATCTCGAGCCTCATTATCTCTTATTAGCTTTATTTGAAATGTCTTAGGTTTCCCTTCAATAACCGGATTAAGCTGAACAATGCCCTTCTCCACCTGATCATATACCGCAAGGAGTGCATCAAGGTAAGTAATAGAATCTTGAAAGCTAATTACTTTATCCTGATGTTGGTTGGCCATCGACCAGCTTTCACCGAAATTCTGAATCAACTGTTGACGCCCCGCACGGGTCGACTCATCATCATATTGAAAATACGGTTTCAGATTTTTCAAGATATCAGACTTTTCCTGAGTCAACTGCTTAGTGGTCTTAAATATTGAAAAATCAAATGGTGCATACAAATCTTTGTGATTCCATGGCTTCCCCGTACGAAATTCATATTTAAACATACGTTCGCGGGGGCTGATCCAGACCACAACAGCAACAGCAAACACAAAACTTAGTATCTTTAATATTTCGTAGGAATTATGTTGTAATTTTGAGAGAAGAGATTTCATAAGTTTGTATTCTGATTACAAAAGTAGTAAATCTTAAAAGACATCAGTTAAGTTAGATAAAATATGAATGTTGGAAATTGTATTCTTAGCATGATTCCCGTCAGGGAAAAGCCCTCAGATAAAAGCCAAATGATCAACCAATTAATCTTCGGCGACCTGGTTCGCATAAAAGATCGCATTAAGCCTTGGTTGTTGATAGAAAGTTTGGATGACGAATATTGTGGCTGGGTGGATGAAAAGCAAATAAATCCTCTAGAGGAAGAAACTTTTGAGCAGTACAGAATGTCTCCAAACATTTTCCTGAATCAGCCCACAGCTATTGCACAAGTAGCAGGAATACCCATGCATCTCACCATGGGAAGCAAGCTGATCGAATGGGATGGGATAAAGATGAAAATAAATGGTGATCGTTATTCTTTTTCAAGCCCCCCCTCTATTATTAGTGGCAAAAAGACCACAAATGAATTAATCCTCATTGCGCATAGTTTCTTAGGCAGTCCATATTTGTGGGGAGGCAGATCTATTTTCGGAATTGATTGCTCCGGTTTTACGCAGATGGTTTTTAAGATGGCCGGATATCAGCTTCCACGCGACAGTTCTAAGCAAGCCGCATATGGAAAGAGTATCGACTTTATCCATGAAGCCGAAAGCGGAGATCTGGCATTTTTCGAAGATGAAGAAGGGCAGATTGTTCATGTAGGGATACTCCTCAACAAGGAAAGCATCATCCATGCTTCAGGTGAAGTTCGGATCGACACCATTGACCATGAGGGTATTTTTAATGAAAGCCGTCAACAATATACTCATAAATTGAGAATCATTAAAAGGATTATTAATGATTGATTTCCACGATAAAATTTCGTATCTTAAGCTTTTCTAAAAACTTTAGCTATGCAAACTTACATTTTACTCACCAAATTAGCGCCTGAGGCAGGATATCAACTTAAAGACAGGGCAGAAGCAAGCCGAAACTGGCTCGAACTGGTAAAGAATAAATGTCCTGAGGTTCATTTTCTAAACCATTATGCTTTATTGGGCCGGTACGATTTCATTGACATCTTTGAAGCCCCCGATGAGGAATCCGCCGCAAAAGTATCCCTAATTAGCCGAACCAATGGAGCTTTTTATGCAGAGAGCCTTTTGGCCATTCCACACAAGCATTTTCTCGAACTTTCAAAAAGCCTTACTGAAGAATTAAATACCTAGCTGAAAAGAATCTCAGCAAAGAACAGCTTAATAAAAACCCGGCATTTGCTACCTGGTTCAATGATTGCCAGGCTTATTATTAGTCGAGTATCACTATCTCATGAACGAGTTTGGAAGATTTTCGGAGCATTTCACTAACACCACAGTATCTATCCTGTGAAAGACTAACCGCTTTTTCCAATTTATCCATCGGTAAATCTTTACCTTTAAATATATATTTTATAGTGATGGTATGGTATATTTTAGGATGTTCATCTGTTAACTCGCCTTCCACTTCCACATCAAAAAAATCAGGAGTAACACGCATTTTTCCCAAAATTGAGATTACATCCATGCCTGTACATCCAGCCAGCGATACAAGTGTCAAGGCTTTAGGCCGAGGGCCCCTATCGTTTCCACCAACCTTTTCAACAGCATCAAGAATAATACTATGGCCATTGACTTTGGCTTCGAAAGCCATATTTTCCATCCATGTTACATTTACTTTTTCTGCCATAATCTTCTTTTTTTAAATTTTCACAAAAATAAGAAAATTTAGTAGTTTGGCGTCTTGATAAAAGTTCAAATTATTCCATTTGTCAAGAAATAAAAAGCCTCCCTGCTTAAGCAAAGGAGGCTTTCAAATATTCAACAATCTGTTTACTTTTCATCCATAAAAGGATAGCGGTAATCTGTAGCCGGCACAAAAGTTTCCTTGATCGTACGAGGACTTACCCAACGGATGAGGTTTAAACTTGAACCAGCTTTATCATTGGTACCGGAAGCACGAGAACCGCCGAAAGGTTGCTGGCCAACCACAGCACCGGTGGGTTTGTCATTGATATAGAAGTTACCGGCCGCATGCACCAGCCTCTTTGTAGCATAATCCACTGCATAACGATCTTGAGAGAAAATCGCACCCGTTAGCGCGTAAGGAGAGGTGTTATCAAGAATATCAAGGGTTTCTTCCCATTTCTCAGCTTCATAAACATAGATAGTGAGCACGGGGCCGAAAAGCTCTTCTTCCATGGTAACATAATGAGGATCTTTGGCTTGAATAACCGTTGGCTCAATAAAATAACCCTTTGATTTATCATATCCGCCTCCGACAATTATATCGGCATCGGCATCTTTATTAGCCTTGTCGATAAAAATGGAAAGTTTATCAAAACTGGCTTCATCAATCACTGCAGACATGAAATTGGAAAAATCTTCAGGGTTTCCCATTTTGATGGTCTTAATCTGAGCGATCAGTTTTTCCTTGACTTCAGGCCACAAATTATCAGGGATATAAGCACGTGAAGCCGCCGAGCATTTTTGTCCCTGGAATTCAAAAGCTCCACGAACCAGCGCGGTGACTACCGGATCTACCTTGGCAGTTTTATGCACCATCACAAAATCTTTACCACCAGTTTCGCCTACAATACGAGGGTAGGTCTTATACTTGGCAATGTTAGTTCCAATGGTTTTCCAGATTTGTTGAAAAACGCCGGTAGAACCAGTGAAATGGAAGCCAGCAAAATCGGGATGTTCCATAACTATTTTCCCTGCCACCGGACCGGATACAAACACAAGATTGATAACCCCATCGGGTAAACCTGCTTCTTCAAAGATATCCATGATAACCTTGGCAGAATAAACCTGTGTATTGGAGCATTTCCAAACCACCACATTGCCCATCAAAGCAGGAGCCCCGGGTAAATTACCGGCGATGGAAGTAAAGTTAAAGGGAGTAAGTGCATATACAAAACCTTCCAGCGGACGGTATTCCAATCTGTTCCAGATAGTTTTCGCTGAATTAGGCTGCTGGCTGTAAATCTCCGTCATATACTGAACGTTGAAGCGGAAAAAATCTGCCAGCTCGCATGCGGCATCAATTTCGGCCTGAAATGCTGTTTTCGACTGCGCCAACATGGTTGCTGCATTGATTTTGGCGCGATAAGGGCCACTCAGTAAGTCGGCAGCGCGCAAAAAGATGGCTGCTCTTTGTTCCCAAGGCATATTATGCCAGGTCTTTCTGGCTTCCAAAGCCGCTTCAATAGCCATTTCTACATGTTCGGCACCTCCCTTATAATAATGACCAAGGGTATGATTGAGTTCGTGCGGAGGATGAATGGCTACTTTATCATCGGTAATAATCCTTTTCCCACCAATTACCATCGGAATATCCATTTGTTCCGATTTCAATTTAGCGAGCATGTCTTTCAATTCGGCACGTTCGGCAGAGCCTGGTTTATAGCCCAATATAGGCTCGTTATAAGCTTTTGGCACACTCTCGAGATTGCTGTACATAAATATTGATTTAACAGGTTTTTTTATTAAAAAATAACCCTGCGAAGGTATAAAATCTTTTCTCCTTGTTTATTCCCTAACATAATTTATTAAGCAACGTATCTCAAGCTGCAAGTCTGCATATTGAGTCATCAACTTATCCATTTTAAAATTAATTGAGAGACAAGTATTACAAGCGTAGGATTAACAAGATCGATTCGGAGATGTCAGTTTTTTTCGTTATCTTGCAAGATTAAGTCGAGGTGATAAAAAAATGCAAGAAAAGTATAAATCCATTAACCTACGGACAGCTTCTTTGCAGCTGATTCATCAACTATTACAAGAAAACTCATTCTTGGTTCCCATATTTAAATTGTCAGATGATTTCAATATAGCAAAAGCCCGTTTATCTCAATGGTTAATGGAGTATTTCAAGGATTACCCACAGGCTCTGGCATACTATAAAGAGGATAAAGCATACTCTGTACAAGAAATCAGCTGGAGCAATATTGCCGCAATACGCTTATTGGATTATCTCGACCATGAAGGGATAGAATTAAGCGACCCTAATCTTTCCAATACACACATCACTATTAGTCCTATCGAAAACCTTTGGCGGGCCATCCGCTTTGGGAAGGGAAATATCAACGAAGCATTTTGTTTAGATATGCTTTATCTTTTCCGTCAACTTAACGGAAAATTAAAACAAACCATCCCTTCGAGAAAAAGGGTAATGCAGTGGATGAATCGCCATCCTTCGGGCCTGGATGCAGAGATTATTGCACAACGCAAGCAGAATAAGGATCACATTATTCGGCAAATCATTGAAAATATTGATAGCGGCAGGCAAAAAAGCAAGCGTTTTCAATTTATGCCTGACAGCAGCCTTGATGATAAATATCAACAGGTAAGTCTATGGTGGGAAGATTATCGTTTTCACCTCAGTTTTGCCATTCGGAGTCCCGACTTATTGAATCAAATGCTTGATTATACGCTTCCTGACAAAACCATGAAACGCTTGTTCACCGCGCGCGAAAAAGGGATTCCTTTATTTGTGAACCCGCATTACCTTTCGTTGTTATCTGTGACCCCGGATGAATCTCATCCTACTATCGACAAAGCAATTAGAGAGTACGTCTTTCCCAGTCAAAAACTGATTGATGAATTTGGGAACATAGAAGCTTGGGAAAAAGAAGACAAAGTACGTCCCGGAGAACCCAATGCTGCGGGATGGTTATTGCCTGCGTTTAACAATATTCATCGCCGATATCCTGAGGCGGCCATCTTCATCCCCGACACTACAGGAAGGGCTTGCGGCGGATTATGTGTTTCATGTCAACGCATGTATGACTTTCAAAGCGGGCATTTTAATTTTGATCATCAAAAGCTTCAGGCAGCCATGCGCTGGCCGGAGAAGATGGATCTTTTACTTCAATATTTTGAACAGGATTCGCAATTACGCGATATTCTCATCACCGGTGGAGATGCCTTCATGAATTCCAATGCTTCACTTAGGCAAATTTTGGAGTCCGTTTACCAGATGGCTCTTCGAAAGCGAGAATCTAACAAAAAACGAAAACAGGGCGAGAAATATGCCGAGATCGTTCGTGCCAGGCTGGGTACTCGTTTACCGATCTATATCCCCCAACGTGTAGATCAAGAGTTTACTGAGATCCTAAAGGAATTCAGGGAAAAAGCAACAAAAATAGGAATTCAGCAATTTATCATTCAAACCCATATTGAGTCGGCCATGGAAATCACCCCTGAAACTCGTGAAGCCATTCGACTTATTCTGGATGCAGGATGGCTGGTTTCCAACCAGCAAGTATTTACTACTGCAGCATCTGTTAGGGGGCATACAGCTAAATTAAGAAAGGTGTTAAACGACATTGGGGTTATTCCCTACTATACTTTTTCGGTGAAAGGCTTTATGGAAAATCATCATAATTTTGCTACCAATGCACGCTCGGTTCAGGAAAAAATTGAGGAGAAAGTGATCGGTGAAGTGCCTTTACACTTTTGGGAGGGATTAGGTCGTCTTCATGAGCATTCGCAAGATGTAAAGAAATTCATCGATAAAATCCGTAAATCAGAGAATCTTCCTTTCCTGGCTACCGACCGAAACATTTTAAACATGCCGGGGGTCGGTAAAAGCATGAGCTTCCGAACCATTGGTCTTAGCGATGACGGTCGTCGCATTCTTAGGTTTAAGTACGATGCGAATCGTAAACACAGCCCGATCATCGATAATGTGGGAGATGTAATCATTATCGAATCCAAATCCATAGCCAAATATCTACGGCAAATGGAGAATCTTGGACAAAATATTAAGGAATATGAAAGCCTTTGGGGCTATTCGATGAGTGAAACTGAAAGACGGTCGTCTCTCTTTGAATATCCCAAGTATGATTATCAGCCTACCAAAACCTATACTAACCTTCAACTTAGGATGTAGGAAAAAAAACAGGCCGGTAGCCAGATCTACCGTACCTGTATCAACCAAAACCAAAAATAATTACACAAAAAATGTAAATCCATCTTTCCTGTCTTCAATTCTCTTTACAAAGTTTTCTGCAGCAAACCTCTTGTGAAGATCCTAAACAAAATAATTTTTGCTTGCACCATTCCTGTACACCAAATGGTTTTTTTATACTTTTGCTACGAATAAAAATGCTACAAGGTGACCATACTATTTTTTGATTTTGGATCAGGAGAGATCTTTTTAATTGTACTCGCTATTTTCTTGGTTTTTGGACCAGGTAAGATCCCTGAATTGGCCAGAACACTTGGCAAGTTCATCAATGAAATTAAACGAGCATCTGAGGATGTCAGGGCTGAAATCAATCGCGAAGCAGATCGCATCGAAATCGTTAAGGATAAAAAGCTTGAAAAAACTTCGCCGGAAACGAAAGAGTCGGAACCTGAAGATGCAGAAGTTCTAGCAGACACAGAAAAAAGTGAAGCCCCTTCGTCAGATGTAACTAAGGACACGGGGACACCGACAACTGATGAACCTATTAAAGAACCTGCTGTCAAGCTTTCGAAAAATGCAGCACACGAAGAAAATGGAGAAAATTCTGAGCAAGATACTATCAGCATCAAACCGGCCGATAATACTGTAACCAGCAAGGGGTAAATGCCATCTATTGATGGATTAGCTTCTGAAAAGATATTTTATGAACGCAACCATTAAGAAATATTTTCCTTTGTTTGTCATGATTCTACTCCCGGCAATACTGCTGGCACAGAAGAAAAATATTACAAGGGCTGCGGATCAACTATTTAACCGTCAGCAATATACTGCTGCGATTATAAAATACAGAAAGGCATATTCCAAAACCAAGAATGACAGGAACGAAAAAAATAAGATAAGCTATCGCTTGGCAGAATGCTATCGTCTAACTGAGAATTATCGACGCGCAGAGATGACCTACAAAAGGCTTGTCAGAGCAGGATGGGCAAAGCAGCATCCTGAAATTTTACTCCACCTGGCAGATGCGTTAAAAATTGACGGTAAATACGAAGATGCCATAAAGCAATACCAGGCCTACTCAGTAAAAGTACCCAATGACAAGCGGGGACAATTGGGAGCTGAAACCACAGCATTGGTTCAAAAATGGCTTAATAATCCATCAAAATACCAGGTGACCGACGTGAAAAAAATTAATTCGAGAGAGGCTGATTTTGCCCCGGCTTATATCTCGAGTAATTTCAACGAATTGGTTTTCACTTCCACCCGAGAGGGAGCTAGTGGAAAAGAGTTGGACAAATGGACCGGCCAAAAATTTAGTGATCTTTTTGTAACCCGTCAAGATCGCAATGGAGTATGGAACACGCCTATACTATTGGATGCCTCCAAGAACATCAACACCACCGCCAATGAAGGTGCCGCGCAAATGGACAGTCGCTTCAAAGACCTATATTTTACCCGCTGTAAAGTTACCCCTGATGTCGCCTCCGGCTGTCAGATATATATGTCGCGCCGCATAGGACGGCAATGGGAAAAAGCAGCCATGATAAAAATAAATGGTGTAGATACATTGCAAACCATTGGACAGCCAACACTAAGCCATGACGAACTGACAATATATTTTTCCTCCGATCGCAGGGGAGGAGTTGGTGGAAGAGACCTTTGGATGGCGAAAAGACAAACCAGAAGCGGAGCTTTCGAGCGTCCGGTAAATCTCGGGCTGAATATCAACACCAAAGGAGATGAGATGTTTCCATTTCTGCGTGGAGATTCTACACTCTATTTTGCATCCGATGGGCATGGTGGCATGGGAGGACTCGACATCTTTGTAAGTAAAAAAGATGCTTCAGGGAGATGGGACAAGCCAGAGAACCTGAAATATCCCATCAACTCATCCCATGATGATTTTGGCATTGTCTTCAACGCAACAAATAATTCTGGTTTTCTAAGTTCCAACCGAAAAGGGGGTAAAGGCAAGGAGGATATTTATTATTTCATTGAACCCCAACTGGAATTCAGCCTTTCGGGAACCATAAAAGATGAGCGTACCCTTTTCGGTGTCTTCAATGCCAAGGTTCAGCTCATTGGCTCCAACGGATTGTCGGCGAGTACGATTACCAACAATAAAGGCTTTTACTCATTTGGCAAAAGCCAGTTGAAACCCAATACGGTCTATGAAATAAAAGTGAGCAAGGAAAATTATTTCAATTCCAGTGGAAAGATCACTACCCTTGGAGTTGAATTTAGTAAAGCTTTCAAAAAAAATATCGTACTCAAACCCATATCCAACGAACCCATTGTGCTTCCTGATATTTTGTACGACGTGGCCAAATGGGACTTAAAACCACAATATCAGGATTCACTCCAGGGTTTAATACAGACTTTGCGCGACAATCCCAAACTCGTAATTGAATTGGGTGCTCATACCGATTCACGCGGCAGTGAAGAACAAAACGACATCCTTTCGCAAAAACGAGCTCGCTCAGTGGTCGATTATCTCATCATGAGGGGGATCGCCCCGGCACGGCTAAAAGCCAAAGGTTATGGCGAACGTGTTCCAAGGACATTGAGAAAAAACTTCGTAAAAGACGGCTTTCTTTTCAAAATAGGTACGATACTGGATGATAACTATGTCAATTCGCTGGGTAGCGTAGCCAAAAAAGAAGCTGCCTACTCACTCAACCGACGTACTGAATTTAAAGTTTTGCGTAAAAATTACGTGCCTAATGCCATTGTGAATGCTGTAATAGATACCAATGTACACATTGCCATCAACCCACAAGAAAACACAGCCAGCTATCAGCCTAATAAAACAACCGGTCAGTATATTACTAACTGTGCCATAAACGGTTACGAGGAACAATTTACCTTCGACAGAAACCAGTTTGGAATGGTATCATTAAGTTATGCGTTGAAAATGCTCCAAAGTGGCGTAATCAGCAAAGAAGATTTTAAAGGAGATCCCGAAGAAATCCTCAAAAACAACACCATTGCTGACCGAGCGATTATCAATTTACTGAACGTCCGTATCGCCAACAAAACGGTTCAAAACATCGAACTTATGGTGAACTATCAGTTAAAATCAGGCTTAGTATTTGGTGATAGGATACTAAAACAATTCGGGAAATACAATTATAACACGCAAAAACACCTTCTAATCCTTCATGACAAATAAGCCGGACAATAATTCGAGATACGAACGACGTGGGGTATCCTTTTCTAAAGACGATGTACATGCAGCCATACAGCATCTTGATAAAGGCCTATATCCCAATGCTTTTTGTAAGATAATTCCCGATCTCTTGGGAAACGATCCTGATTTTTGCAACATCATGCATGCCGATGGTGCAGGCACTAAGTCGGCTCTGGCTTATATATACTGGAAAGAAACCGGTGACCTAAGTGTGTGGGAAGGAATTGCCCAGGATGCCATAGTGATGAATACCGATGACCTTCTTTGCGTGGGCGTGACTGATCGAATATTACTTTCTTCTACCATCGGTCGCAACAAAAACATGATTCCCGGTGAAGTCATTACAGCGCTGATCCAAGGCACTGAGAAATTCCTTGAAAAAATGCGTAGCTTGGATGTAGACATCCGGCTAACCGGAGGAGAAACTGCCGATGTGGGCGACCTTGTACGTACAATAATAGTTGATTCCACCGTCACAGCACGTATCGCCCGGAAAGAAATTATCGAGAATAATATCCAGGCCGGTGATGTCATTGTGGGACTCGCCTCTTTTGGACAGTCCAATTACGAGGATCAATACAATGGGGGGATCGGCAGCAATGGGCTAAGTTCAGCACGACATGATGTTTTTACACACGAACTGGCCTCTCAATATCCCGAAAGTTATGACCCGTCGATTCCTGAAAGCCTGGTGTACTCGGGGAAACTTAAACTGACTGATCCTAGTCCCGTTGAAGGGATTGATGTCGGCAAATTGGTTTTATCACCCACACGAACCTACGCCCCCGTCATGAAGAAAATCTTCGATACCTACAAACCGCAAATCCATGGTATGATTCATTGCAGTGGAGGCGCACAAACCAAAGTGCTGCATTTTGTGGATAAACTGCATATCGTGAAAAACAAACTTTTTCCCACTCCTCCCCTTTTTGAAATGATTCAGCAGCAATCTTCTACCCCCTGGCGCGAAATGTATCAGGTATTTAATATGGGTCATCGAATGGAACTTTATGTACCCGAAACTATTGCCGGTGAGTTAATTGAAACATCAAAGACCTTCAACCTTGAAGCTCAGATTATAGGCCATGTGGAAAAAGCTGCCACTCGTAAATTAAGCATTAAATCCGACAAAGGAACTTTTCACTATTAGTTCTGTCAACTTTTGTTTGTAAAAACTTAAAAGTTTTCTTCATAATTGTAGTCGTAAAAATTGCATTTTCTTATAATTGCAATTTAATTCTAGATTTTCTGTATAAAAAAAGCATCTATGGCACAAACTAAAGAAGGATGGGGCTCACGAATGGGCCTGATTTTGGCAATGGCAGGAAATGCGGTTGGATTGGGTAATTTTTTAAGATTTCCAGTACAAGCTGTCCAAAACGGAGGAGGCGCATTCATCATTCCCTATTTCGTTTCATTTCTTTTAATGGGAATTCCCTTGCTATGGATCGAATGGGCTATGGGAAGATATGGCGGTATCAGGGGGAACCATTCTACCCCTTTTATCTTTGATAGTTTGGGTAAAAAGAGAGCTTGGAAGTATGTAGGTGTTTTCGGAATTTTTACCAACCTTGGAATAATTTCATATTACACCTATATTGAGTCATGGACTTTAAGCTATACGCTGAAATCCGTAGCCCAAAGTTTTGCCGGATTAGATAGAGCGCAGGTTAGTGCTGCATTCGACACCTATGCCGGAATTCATGGGAGCATGACCGACAGATTGATGGACATTAATGTTCCGGGTTGGGCCATCGTTGCCTTCTTGATCACGCTGGGAATCAACATATATATATTGTCAAAAGGCCTGAGTGGCGGTATTGAAAAAGTCGCTAAAATAGCCATGCCGCTATTGATAATTTTTGGAGTTTTTCTAGCTGTAATGGGCATTTCCCTGGGCCATACCGGAGTTACGGGCTGTGCTACTTGTAATTCACATTTGGGATTAGAATTTTTGTGGAAGCCAAAATTTGACAGCCTGGCCAACCCCAAGGTTTGGCTGGCGGCGGCGGGGCAAATCTTTTTCACCCTCTCGGTGGGGATGGGCACCATCCATTGTTATGCCGCCTATGTTCGAAAAAACGATGATATAGCCTTGAATGCCATGAGTGCCGGCTGGATGAATGAATTTGTAGAGATCGTATTGGGTGCAGCCATTGTAATTCCCATTGCTGTTGGATATATGGGCTTGGACTGGGTAAAAGAAAATGCCGGATTTATGATGGCGTTTAAAACCATACCTTATCTATTTAGTCAGTGGGGCTCCGTTTTGGCAACACTTTCGGGAGTGGCCTGGTTTGGCTTATTGTTTTTTGCAGGCATTACCTCCTCGCTGGCCATGGGAACACCTTTTATGGGTTTTGTTGAAGATGAATTTGGATGGGGAAGAAATAAAAGTGCCATTATTCTTGGGATACTCATTCTCATTCTGGCACTTCCTACCATCCTCTTTTTTGAATATGGTGTTTTTAACGAATATGATTATTGGACAGGGACAGTATCGCTGGTGGTTTTTGCGGCGGCGGAGATCATTCTCTTTTCATGGGTTTTCGGTGTCAAGAAAGGCTGGGAGGAGATCACCAGAGGATCAGACATTAAAGTCCCTAACATTTATAAATTCATCATTAAATGGATTACCCCAATTTTTATTTTGGTAATTTTCGTTACCGCCCTCATTAAACCCCTCCATGGTGAGTGGACAGACTGGCAACTCGCCTTTCATCAATTGATGACAAAAGGTACCTGGCCATGGGCTAACGACAGCATCATTGCTCAGGCTTTCCATCTCAATGAAAAAGTAATTTGGTTCAAAAATGGGATTCCAACAGGAATGTTTTTTAAGGACATGTCGCGGCTATTGCTGATGTCGGTTTTCATTGGACTAAGCTATTTGGTTCATATTGCATCAAAAAAGAGAAAATTATCATCAAAAACTATTAAATCATGAGCACATCCGCTTTAATATTAATGATATTGGTACAAGGCTCGGTAGTATTAATAACGGCTTATTTCCTGATTAAAGTCTTAAAAACACCAACCAAATCTGACACTGAATCAACTGAAGATGCCGGTGAGCAAATAGAGCCTTGAGGCATTAAGCCAAAGGAATGTTTAAATATATCGAACATTGGTTTAAAACTTTCCTGACACTCAACAAGAGCGAGCAAAGAGGTATACTGATTTTGCTTATTTTGCTGGTGCTTATTTTGGTTTTTAATATTTTCTTGCCAAGGCTCAGCCATTCTACTGCCCATACTGACACTCAGTTTCAGCAGGAAGTAGAACGATTTGTTACAGCTCAAAAAACTTTGGAAGATTCGCTGGAACTCATACGTCTTCAGCAGGTGGGCAAACTTACTTATTCACAGGCTGTTAAGCGTCTAAAACCTTTTGCGTTTGATCCAAATTCACTCTCTTTGAAGCAATGGGAGCAAATGGGGCTCTCCGCCCGGCAAGCAAATAGCATCCTGAATTATCGTGCCAAAGGAGGGCTGTTTCGAAAAAAATCAGACCTAAAGAAAATTTATAAGCTCTCAGCAGTTGAATACCGGGTACTCGAACCTTTTATACAAATTAATAAGGCAGTACAACATTTTATTGAGATGAAGCTGCCACATGCACCATCTTCTCACAAAGCCAAAGTATTTAAAAGCCTTGAGATCAATCATGCTGATTCAAAAGCGTTGATAAACACTTTTAAGCTCAGCCCCTGGCTGGCACGTAGGATAATTAAATATCGAAAACTACTGGGCGGATTTTATTGTAAAGAGCAGTTGAAAGAGGTATATGGCTTACAAGCCGATATTTACAATAAAATAGCCCCTTACATAACGGTAGATTCCAACCACCTACAAAGATTTAACCTGAATGGAGTGACCTTTAAAACCCTATTGCACCACCCCTATTTTAACTATAAAACCACACAAGAACTTTTCAAAACACGCCTAAAACTTCATGGTTTCGACAATTTGAATCAGCTAAAAACACAAGGCGGAATCCCCGATTCTGTTTTCAACAAAATTCGGTATTATTTGTATATTCGCCCTTTCAAAAATTAAAACTGCATGAATAAAATTACAAAGACTTTCAAAAAGTTCCCGCGTACCTTTTGGGTTGCCAACTCAATGGAGTTATTTGAACGTTGGGCATGGTATGGAATGTTCGCTGTATTAGCATTATATCTGACTCAATCCACCGATACAGGTGCCTTGGGATTTAGCCAAACGCAGAAAGGAAACATTATGGGGACGGTAACTGCCATTCTGTATTTCCTACCACTGTTTACCGGTGCTCTTGCTGATCGGTTTGGATATAAAAAGATGCTCATTATTGCTTTTGTTATTTTGTCCTCAGGATATTATCTCATGGGACAGTTCACAAGTTATGAAGGGGTTTACCTTACTTTTTTGCTTGTTGCACTTGGGGCTGCCATTTTCAAACCCATCGTGTCGGCTACAGTAACAAAAACCACAGACGAAAACACTTCTTCCATAGGGTTTGGTATTTTTTATATGATGGTTAACATTGGTGGTTTTGTAGGGCCGGTATTTTCCTCAAAATTGCGACATATTTATGGATGGCATATTGTTTTTCTGATGGCTGCAAGTGCCATAGTTGTGAATATCTTCCTTGCCATTATATTTTATAAGGAACCTAACCGTGTTAAAAATACGGATCCTTTCTTTGCTTCACTTGGAAAGTCGCTTAAAAATATCATCACTGCCCTTTCGGACATGAAACTTACTGTATTTCTTATTATTATGATTGGCTTCTGGACTATGTTCAACCAGTTGTTTTATACACTGCCCAACTTTATCTATCAATGGGTGGACACCGCAATGATTTACAATTGGATACATGGGTTTTCCCCCGCGATTGCCTCGGCAGTTGGGACTAAAGAAGGAGTTATTGCCCCTGAGATGATAGTCAACTTAGATGCCGGTTTTATCATACTTTTTCAAATTATCATTTCCACACTTGTGATGCGTTTGAAACCTGTCAATGCAATTATTACAGGTATTGCGGTTGTTTCTATAGGTATTGGCCTGGCATTTGGTACGAATAATGGTTTTTATGTTATTGCTGCCATTCTTATTTTTGCGCTTGGGGAAATGGCAAGTTCGCCGAAATTTACCGAATATATCGGACACATTGCGCCAAAGAATAAAGAGGCTTTATACATGGGCACATCTTTCTTGCCTGTGGCCGTGGGAAATTACCTTGCAGGTTTTTTTTCGGGCTCGGTTTATCAATCCATGTCTGATAAAGTTAGTTTACTCAAGATAGAAATGGTAAGACGCGGTATAGAAATGCCTGCAATCAGTAAAACTTTCACTCAAAATGATTATTTTAAAAGAGCTGCTGAATTACTACATACCGATCAACATGGTTTAACACAAATGCTTTGGAATTCCTATCACCCTTATCGTATTTGGGTATTATTCAGTGCAATTGGAGTAGTAACAATTATTGGCTTATTCCTATATAATAAATTTATACTTGGAAAAGTTAAGAAAGACTAGTTTCCGAAAGTGATCCGGTTTTTACCTGTGAATTTTCATTAGACGTTGCTGTTATTCAATAGTCATACAATAGTCATGCAATAGTCATACAATAGTCATACCGTTGTCATTGTACATCAAATCTTTCCCCCTTTTAACCATCCAACCTTTCAACCTTTCAACCTTTCAACCTTTCAACCTTTCAACCTTTTCCACCCAAAGTAGTATCAGGTTTTTTCCAGTAATCATCTGCCTCAGCTTCTTGTTCTGCTTCTTCCTCAATCTCCCAGGAGTATTTTTTGCGTTGGGGACCAGACTTACGATAATAGAGCGCCATTACCAATCCCGATAATAGTCCTCCCAAATGCGACTCCCAGGAGATATGCTCCTTGGGAAAGAAGCCCGGCACGGCTCCCCAAATCATACTGCCATACAAAAAGGCGACAACCAATGCTAATGCGGCCAATTGGTTATTTTTCCGAATCAGTCCGCTAACAAACAAAAAAGAAGCCATGCCGTAAATCAAGCCACTCGCGCCGATATGGTAAGCATCGCGTCCCATAATCCAAACCCACACGCCTGTCATTAGCCAGATGAAAATTAGCACCTTAATGGCAAGATCCCGATAAAAATAAAATAAAGCAACCCCTAAAATCAGAAAAGGAACCGAGTTTGCAAATAAATGCTTAAAACCGGCATGAAGAAAAGGAGACAAAATTATGCCCGGCAAACCATTGGCATGTAAAGGATGAATCCCCAAATAGCCAAGGTCTATCCCAAATCCTACTTCTACAAAAAGCACAAACCACATCATAATAAGTAAGTAGAGTGGGATTACGCATGCAAGATAGAATTTTCTTTTTTCAAAGGTCATTACTTGAAATTTCGGATTTTATTAACGTTAAAAGGCTCACAAAACTATTTAATTTCTTTAATACTGGCTTGCTCCATCAGCTTACCATTTACAAAGACGGCGGCTTTTACCATGCTACCCTGCTTCACCCAAAAGGGTTTTGAATACAAGGCCGTTAAAGTAGAAGGCAGGCTACCATCTAACGTATAATGAATCTCGGGATGATAGATTTCGGATTGCAAAGACACTTTAAAGCTTGAAGCGGTACTATCGCTAACGACAATATCCACGTGATAGGAACCGGGACAATATTTATATCCCAATGCCTTATATATCAAAAAATGTTGATTTATTCTTCGCTGAAAATCTGGCCAACTCTTCTTAGCGAGAGGTGTCCAATCCACTTCGGCAAGTGCCGCCATACGAGGCAACGCCATGTATTGAACCTGGGCAAAGTTGGTAATATATTCTGTCCACACATTCCCTTGGGCACCCAAAATATGTTTGGCTTCTTTAGCGTTTAATTCATCGGGGACAGGTTCAAAAGAATACACTTTTTTCAGGCTGGTAAAACCACCAATGGCCAATGGTTGGAATTTAGGATCGGCCTGATAATGATCAAAATAGCAATAATTACCAGGCGTCATTATCACATCATTTCCATGGCGGGCCGCTTCAATACCACCTTTCACACCACGCCAGGACATCACTGTAGCTTGTGGTGATATTCCTCCTTCCAGGATCTCATCCCATCCAATCAATTTCCGTCCATGTGCATTCAAAAAACGCTCAATACGCTGGATAAACCAACTCTGTAAACCTTCTTCATTCTTCAAGCCCTCCTTTTTGATAATTCGCTGACATAACTTACTGGATTTCCACCGGCCTTTGAATACTTCATCGCCTCCGATGTGAATGTATTTGGAAGGAAATAAGTCCATCACCTCTGTCAATACATTTTCCAAAAAGCGAAAGGTCGACTCTTTGGGACAGTAGATATCTTTAAAACCACCCCAGCGGGTCGCCACGTGAAACGGACCCGGTGTACAGGCCAATTCAGGATAGGATGCCAAAGCGGCCATACAATGCCCCGGCATTTCAATCTCCGGAATAATAGTAATATGCCGCTGAGCTGCATAGCTTACAATGTCGCGGATTTGAGCCTGGGTATAAAACCCACCATAGCGTTTTGAAGAATATTTTGCAGGTTTTTTACCCAGGCGGCCAATCAGTGTAGAATCGCGCCAAGCACCAATTTCGGTCAATTTGGGATATCTTTTGATTTGGATGCGCCAACCCTGATCGTCTGTTAGATGCCAATGGAAAGTATTAAACTTATACATGGCTAGCATGTCAATGTAGCGTTTGATGTCGACCGGAGGGAAAAAATGCCTGCTCACGTCCAGATGCATCCCTCTGTAAGAAAATCGTGGTGCATCTTTGATATGGCAATCGGGGATTTTCCAACTTTTATCAGGCATAGAAGCAGCATAAAAAGATGCCGGAAAAAGTTGCAAAAGAGATTGGATGCCATAGAAGATTCCTGCCGAGGTATTGGCCAAGATGGAAATCGTTCCCTGACTAACCCGAAGCTGGTAACCTTCATCACTTTTACTCACCCCCGGGACCAAGCGTAGGATGATGTCCTGATCTATCTCTCGAACCTTTGAAATAGGAATTATTTTCAGCTTTAACCCAGCATGTTTATTAAGAATAGCCGCCAGATAATGTGACTCAAACTTTAAGCTGTCATGATTCCCGACCAGAATGCGGCTACCCTTAGCCAACGTAAAGCTCCCGTGTTGCACCCATGACTGACTAGGACGAGGAATGATATTTAGCGGTTTGCGCTGCTGTCTTTCATTACAGGACGTAACAGTTAGCAACAGAAAGAGAACCCACACTACATTATATTTTTTCATATCTTCTGGTTATTTATTATGGCTAAGCAAATCGTTTTATCAGCCGCTGTTTACAGCCGTTCATTCCATAAAATGCTATGTAAAGGTAGCTAAAACCGGAATAATATAAGAAACCTGAACCCCATATGAAAAAGAGTAGAGTAAGGCTTTTGAAGGCTGAGGTAAATTTATTTGTAGTCGATTTATTTTCCATGAGGTAAAAATAATCAATCGCTTCAAAGTCAATAATAAAATTTAACTATTTCTCAACATTGACAAGGTTCAGGCTTTGATTAGATAAAACGGTTTGGCATATACTTTTCAAGCGAAAGACGCTTGAAACGGTTAGGGTATTGAGACGGGGCACATTCACGCATTCATCCATTCCCTCATTTTGTTACTTAACCCGCATAGCTTTTTCAACGCCTTTGATTTGGGTTATCTTTCGAATGAGTTGGGTAAGTTGTTCAATATCCCGTATCATTAAACTCACCTTCCCTTCAAATTTTTTTCCTTTGCTTTGGAAACTTACTGAACGCATACTCACACGTGGGTCATTGGTGATAACCTTAGTAATCATCTCGACCACAGCTAATTGGTCTACGCCACTTATCCTAAGATTCACCTTATGAAAAGGTTTTTCAGTAGAAGTAATCCACTTCACTTCTATAATCCGGTAAGGATAACGGTCTCGTAGTCTCTTGGTATTGGGACAGGTAGTGCGGTGAATGGATATACTGCCGATAGTCGTAATAAACCCGAAAACAAGGTCGCCGGGAATTGGATTACAACATTGTGCATATCGATAGTTCACATTTTTCAAGTGATCACCTATGTAAAGTACATCATTCTCATCCGCCGGGGCTTCGGTACTTTTTACGTCCTTCTCTGGTTCCACTTCCTCCGGGGAGGATCCGTCGGTTTGATTCACATATTCTTGTAGGACTTTCTTTACCAAGGACAAATCCATCTTATCCATCGCTATTAAGTAGTAAAGATCCACCGCTGTATCTGTTCTAAAATGCTTTACCAACACATTGATTAGGTCGTCCGGGCTTTTGAGTTTCCAATTTTTGATTTTCCGAAACAAAAGTGCTTTCCCGAGTTCAGCCTCCTTGTATTTTTCTTCTTTTAGCTGTCGTTTTATATGATTACGTGCCTTCTGTGTATTCACAAAGGCTACCCAGTCTGGTTTCGGTTTTTGATTTTTTGAGGTGAGTATATCTACCCTATCACCATTTTTCAGCAGGTAGCGAATGGGAACCAGCCTATTGTTCACACGGGCACCACTACAGCTTGCGCCCACATTGGTATGAATATCATAAGCAAAATCCAGAACGGTGGCTTCCAGAGGCAATCGCCGTAAATCTCCTTTAGGCGTGAACACAAAGATATGTTCTTGATTTTTTTTGGACAGATAAGCATATTCGGAACCAATCGCTTCGGGATGTTCTAATACGTCACGCACCTGTAACAACCAGTCGTCCACCTCTTTTGATTTCATTAAGCCTTTATATTGCCAGTGAGCAGCCTGCCCCTTTTCGGCAACTAAATCCATGTTTACAGTTCTTATCTGCACCTCAACCCACTTCTTATTGGGACCAATCACAGTGGTATGTAATGATTCATAACCAGAAGCCTTAGGGGTTGTAACCCAGTCGCGAAGCCTTTTAGGATTTGGTAGATAGATATTGGTAACTATGGAATAAATCCGCCAGCAGTCTTCCTTTTCTTTCTTTAACGATTTACTGTCGATAATTATCCTTACGGCAAATAAATCGTAAACCTCCTCAAATTCAACATTCTGCCGTTTCATTTTAGCCCAAATTGAAGGCACAGATTTAGTACGCCATTTGATTTCAAATTTAAAACCAGCAGCATACAGTTCTCGTTCGATGGGTTGAATAAATTCTTTGATATAAACTTCCCGCTTTGTTTTTGTAGCCTGAATTTTATCTAAAATAGCCTGGTAAATTTCAGGATACTCATAACGCATGAGATCCTCCTCCATTTCGTTTTTAATGAGATAGAGACCCAAACGATGAGCAATGGGGATATAAATATATTTTATCTCATTGAAAAACTTTACTTGCTGATTTTTAGTAAGGAGATCCGGCTTTCGGACATCATTCAGCCGATGGGCAATACGGATGAGGATCACCCGGATATCATCCACAAATGATAAAAACATATTGCGGAAAGTATCAGACTGAAAAGATACCCGTTCGGTTTGTATAGCAGAGATTTTTTTAAAACCGTTAATTATATCCAGCACTGCTTGTCCAAAGGTTTTAATGATTTCATTGGAAACATCATCTTTCTCAGTATCCAGGCTGTGTAACAAAGCACAAACCGCTGAAGTAGGCCCCAGGTTTATCTCCTTCATGGCGATTAGTGCCATGTCGAGATGATGTATGATAAAAGGAGTCCCATCCTTCAAAACCCTCCCTTCATAAGCTTTAGAAGCCATATCAAAGGCACGCTGAATTTGCAAATGGGATTCCTTATCACCTCTGAGATCGGTATAATCAAAGAGTTCGCTAAGTTTTGTAGTGATAAGCTTAGTATCTGACATAAACTTCAACTTAAATACATCCTACAAATGAAAACCTTCTATTTCTTAGTGGGGTCTTCAGTTTGTGGATCTTCAGAGATGGATTCACGCATCTTAGTATCAGCAATGATGTTTTTATAACGCTGATAATCCATTATCCCTAAATTACCTGAACGGAAAGATTCGGCTATTGCCATTGGAATTTCAGTCTCCGCCTGGATCACATTAGCCCTGGCTTCCTGCGCCTTGGCCTTCATCTCTTGTTCAAGGGCGACAGCCATGGCACGTCTTTCTTCCGCTTTTGCCTGCGCAATATTTTTATCGGCATTCGCCTGATCCATCTGGAGAACAGCTCCAATATTTTTGCCGATATCAATATCGGCGATGTCGATGGAAAGAATCTCGAAAGCAGTACCCGAATCAAGCCCTTTATCAAGTACCACGCGTGAAATACTATCAGGGTTTTCCAACACTTCCTTATGCGATTTAGCCGAGCCAATAGAAGATACTATCCCTTCGCCCACACGAGCCAGCACAGTCTCCTCACCGGCACCCCCAACCAATTGTTGGATGTTAGCACGTACCGTAACACGAGCAGTAGCAATTAGCTGAATACCGTCTTTGGCGACAGCAGTTACTCTTTTGGTGTCAATTATCTTGGGATTCACCGACATTCGAACGGCTTCGAGCACATCGCGTCCGGCAAGGTCGATGGCCGTGGCAGTTTTAAAATCGAGATTTATATTCGCTTTATCTGCCGAGATAAGCGCATTGACCACCTGTGGCACCCTGCCACCCGCGAGAAAATGAGCCTCCAGGTCATCCCTCTTAAGATTGATGCCGGCTTTGGTAGCCGTAATCATACTTCTAACAATAACGTTGGGCGGAACTTTCCGCCAGCGCATCAAAACCAGCTGAATCAGCGAGAGACGAACTCCGGAAACAAAGGCGGTAAACCATAGGCCTACAGGAATAAAATAAAATAAAATCCAAAGCAAAAATATCGCTCCGATTCCAGCGGCAAACAATAAATAAATACTATTACTTTCCATAATTATAATTTTAATGGTTTAATAAAAACTTTACTTCCTACAATCTTTACTATCTCAACTTCAGTTCCTGTGTCTAAAAAAGCTGTACCTGCATCCACCTCAAGTTCGTAGTCACCAAACGCTGCTTTTCCCATAGGAGCACAACGCGTGACCGTCCTTCCTGAATTGCCCACTTGCAAATTTGCACTTTCCAATCCTCTAAGCTTTCCGGTAATCGCGGTCTTTAACTGAGCCTGCTTCCATGTTTTTGAACGCATCACCACGATGAGCGTTACAATATTGATGAGCACGGTGACCAAAAGGGTCAAATTACCGGCCATTACGCCTTCCCTGTCATAAGCAAACCATACACCCGTTACCAACATCAAAAATCCCACTACTCCTGGAAATCCGGCACCCGGAATCACCAGAATCTCAAGTACCAACAAAAGGACACCAATCAAAATAAGAATACCTATAACAGCCCACATACTTATTGAATTTCGACGATTAAATTATTGAATGACAGCTGATCGCAACATGGCTTCAGTCTATCATACACCCCTTTTTTAACCACACAATTGCCTTTATAATGAGCTATCCATGCACATGTTTCGGCCTGAAAAGCATTGTGGCCACACACCTCCTTCAAGGTCTCAATAACAAAATCAAAGGTATTGAAATCATCATTATACAAGATCAACTTTTTCAGATTAGTTAGCTTTTCGTCATCAAAATTGATTGGTTGTTGCTTTTCTTTGACGCTCATGGTTTCACAAAATGATGTTCAACAAATATAATGGAAAAATGTTTCCGATTTACCGCCATGTTAAAGGAAGAATATGGTATTTGTTCCTAACTCATTATCATGCTGTTAGGCCAATATAATAAATTTTTTAAAATTAAATTAAAATCACTTTATCAAAACAAAATTATATTATTTTTACCCTCCATAAAAAATTAAAAATTTACAATCTATGTAGCTGATTATTAGATGAAGAAAGCAATTATTAGTAATTTGCCCCTTGACGGATATCAAGGCGTAAATGCCATTAACAAAGGAATGGTCATTGGTAATCGAATTCCAAAAGATTACTTTATTACTAGAGGTACCGGAGAAAGTGATATTACTGTGCATGCAGGATCATATCATTTAGCCCTCCAGAAAGCCGGTATCGAACGGGCAAACATCATGACATACTCATCCATCCTACCCGCCATCGCAACCCAAATAGAAAAACCTGCAACCTACATCCATGGAGAAGTTATGGAGAGTATTATGGCTGTAGCCAACGGCAATGTTGGGGAACGATTATCCGCGGGTATCATTTATTCCTGGCTCAACAATAGGAAAAATGGAAGTAAATTTGGTGGTTTGGTATGTGAACACAATGGTAACTACAGTCCTGAAGTGTTGGAAGAAATGCTCCGCGCCAGCTTGAATGAACTTTACATCAATGGTTTTGAAGAAGACTATTATTTGAGCGAGCCTACACTGATTGCGGAAAGTTTTATTCCAAAAAAAACTTATGGCACAGCATTAGTAGCCTTGTGTTTTACATCTTATATTTATCCTGTAATTGCTTAATTTACTATGACATACTATGGCGGCGATGAAGCCCTGATCGGTGGTTACCAAGAAGCAAAAGTGGTGGTTTTCCCTGTGCCCTACGATGGAACCAGTACCTGGATAAAAGGTGCTGATAAAGGCCCTGAAAGCATACTTGAAGCTTCAGCCAACATGGAGCTCTACGATATTGAAACCGATTCGCAGGTTTATACCGAAGGCATTTTTACCACTGATCCTGCATCAGCCTTTAGTAGTCCCGAAAGTATGGCGATGGAGGTGGAAGAACGGATAAGTGATTTTATCACCGATGGAAAATTTCCGGTATTATTAGGAGGCGAACATTCGGTGAGTATTGGTGCTATCCGTGCCTTTGCAAAACATATTGACGACATCAGTATATTGCAATTGGACGCCCATACCGATCTCCGTCAAGAGTATGAGGGCTCAAAATACAATCATGCCTGTGTGATGGCACGAGCTCAGGAAGTAGCACCAATAGTTCAAGTAGGAATCCGCAGCATGTGCCAGGAGGAAAAACCCTATGTAGATGATAAGCGTATTTTTTACAATCATCAAATCCGTAAGGAGAAAGATTGGATGCAGCAAGCATCTGAACGCCTCACCAAGAAGGTATACATTACCATTGATCTGGACGTTTTCGATCCTTCAATTATGCCATCCACCGGAACACCGGAACCCGATGGCCTTTTCTTTCGGGAAGTCATTGAATTCATAAAGATTGTCAATCAGGCACATGACATAGTAGGTTTCGATGTTGTGGAATTATGTCCAAATCCCATTAACAAAGCACCTGATTTTCTGGCATCCAAACTTATTTATCAAATTTTAAGTCTCAAATTCTGCTCCTAGCTAATCAACAATAAAATACAATAAAATGCACAAAAAAGACCTATTGGCTCAAACAATTGAACATATTGATATAAAAGCCATTGACAGCACCTCGCTCATAGATTCAATGCGTAAAATGTCCTTTAGCTCGCGCGACACTGCCTCAGCGGCAGATATTTTATTAAAAATGGTAAAAGATGGTCAATCCACCAATATGCTCACCCTGGCTGGAAGCAGCAGTGCAGCCGGTTGCATGCAGGTGTATGTGGATATGATTCGGCATAAAATGATTGACGTAGTTGTTGCAACGGGGGCTTCCATTATTGATATGGACTTTTTTGAAGCCTTAGGATTCAAACATTACCGGGGAAGCACCGAATACAAAGACACCCAACTTCGCGATTTGTATATCGACCGCATCTACGATACTTTTATTGATGAAAATGATCTTCTACAATGTGATTCGACCATTAAGAAAGTGGCCGATGAACTTGAACCGGGAGTGTATTCTTCCAGGGCGTTCATTAAAGAGCTTGGAAGATATCTTACCAAACATTCGGTAAAAAAAGACAGCCTGGTGCAAGTGGCATACGACAATGATGTTCCTATTTTTTGTCCGGCTTTTTCCGATAGTAGTGCCGGCTTTGGATTGGTAAAGCACCAGTGGGAACGACCAGACAACCACATTTCTATCGACTCTGTTAAAGACTTTCTTGAACTGACCCGCATTAAAATGGAGGCAAAAACCACTGGTTTGTTTATGATCGGAGGCGGAGTTCCCAAAAACTTCGCGCAGGACACGGTGGTATGCGCAGAAGTGCTTGGGAAAGAAGTCCCTATGCATAAATACGCCGTTCAAATCACCGTAGCCGATTCACGTGATGGTGCTTGCTCCTCCTCTACCCTCAAAGAAGCTGGCTCTTGGGGTAAGGTCGATCACTTATTTGAACAAATGGTGTATGCAGAGGCCACTACAGTACTTCCCTTAATTGTTAGCTATGTTTACCATAGCGATGAATGGAAAAAACGAGATTTCCAGCACTGGAATAAGTTATTTGAGGCCTAAGCTTTGCTTAAACCCCGTATTTAACATTTCCTCAGCATTCGCTATTCGTCATCATCGAATTCAAATTCGTTGTATTCACTGAGATAATCTTTATCGGAATATTTTTCACCATACAAATGCCTGGCGTTTTCTGTCAGATTTCCCGAATCATCAAAATCATCATCTTCCAGCACCAGTTTCTCTGCCTGTTTTACAGACATCTTGATCAAATACACGGCTTCTTCCGTTTCAAAGCGCAAGGCAAATACTTTATGCCCGTCTTTGTCGGTGTATTCAATCAGCGAATCGGCAAAACCATCTGAATACACCAACTTAACTTGCTGTTGAAGGCTTTCACTGAGCTTTTCAAAGGTCATAAGCCTACGGGGTTTTCGATAATCTTCCATAATTTTCATCTATTAAAAATTAAATCGAATGAAATTTTTCTACTAGATCTTAATTTAACAATGCACCTAATTTCCAAGAACTTTCAATTTGTTCAATACCACAATAATAAGCTGTTTTTAAATAGAGAAAACTTAAATAAAAAAAATAATTTATTTCATTCGTAAAGAGGTATCTTATTAAAGGCCACCTTATTCGTAGCGCAAGGCCCTGGAAGGAATGATACGCGTAATATAGAGTGAAGGAATGATGAGCATCAGCAAACAAATAGCAAAGGTACCGATGTTCAGCAATAGAAAATCGGAAAGATGCAGCTCAACAGGAACGTAGGATACATAATAGCTTTGTGGATCCAGCTTAAACAAATGGAAATAATTTTGCACCCAATAAAAGCCCATCCCCAAAAGGTTTCCCCAAAACATTCCCCAGGCGATGATATAAGCCGCTTTATAAAGGAAGATCTTCCGTATAGAAAAGTTATTGGCACCCAAGGTCTTTAAAATCCCCACCATATTAGTACGTTCTAAAATAAGGATAAATAAAGTAGAGACCATGGTTATCCCGGCAACCAACATCATCAACACCAGAATAACCACCACATTGGCATCCAGCAAATTAAGCCAGTTAAATATTTCAGGATATGACTCGAAGATCGTTTGGATCGTCAGGTTGTAGGGGATGCTTTCATAGATTTTATGTGCTAGCTGCTTAATCTGCTTAAAATTGCGCACATCAAGTGCTATACTTCCTACCTGATTGCTCTTCCAACCGTTTAGATGCTGGATCTGCCGTAAATCACCAATAATATATCGCTTGTCAAATTCTTCTATTCCTGTTTGGTAAATTCCTTCCACGACCAATTTACGACCCATGGCTTCAGCACCATGTGCACGGACAAACCAAATCCGTACCGGATCTCCAACTTTCAAGCGAAGTTTGTTGGCCAGCCGTTGTGAAATTAATACTTCTCTACTGGGTTTTTCAGTTTCCAGATCAGGAATTTGCCCTGCGACCAGGTTTTTTCGAAGAAAATTCCATCGGTATGCTGTGTCCACCCCCTTCAGAACCACACCCTGCATTTGATCCTTGGTCTTCAACACCCCTGCTTTTTGGGCAACATACTGTATATGTGTTATTTCCGGGTCGGATGCCAATACTTTCAAAAACGCAGGATCAAGGGTCAAGGCGGTCTCTTCCATGGACTCATTTCTATCAAAAGGAATCACCTGCAAAGGGGAAGCAAAACCGATCATCTTGCTGCTAATGGAATGCTTGAATCCAATAACAATAGCCACCGAAGCAATAATCAGTGCCAGCCCCAGGGCGATGCTCAAAATCGCAATGCGAACCACAGGTTTTGCGAAAGCTTCCGTGCGTCCCGGCGCAATATGTTTTGCTATAAAATATTCGAAATTCAAACCTTCATTTTTTTACAAATTTACATTTTCCTGCTCTTATCACCAGACTGATTTGTATATTTACATTTTAAAAATATTCATTTCTATGAAAATCCGCTTTTTGCTTCTTTTATCGACCCTGTTTTTGGTTCAGATAAGTATGGCTCATCCACAATTAACTGAATATAAATCAATAACAACCGGTGACGAACAAACAAGTTTATATTTCCCACTGCTTAAAGACAAAAACGTTGCCGTTGTTGCCAATCATACCTCCATGGTGGGCAATACAAATTTGGTTGACAGCCTGCTTGCTGCCGGAATCCATGTCATCAAAATCTTTAGTCCGGAACATGGCTTCCGCGGAAACCAGGATGCAGGAGCAGCTATAAAAGACGGTGTAGATACTCAAACCGGCTTGCCCATCATTTCATTGTTTGGGAAACACAAGAAACCCACGCCTACTGACCTTGCGGGAGTGGATGTGGTGGTTTTTGATTTGCAGGATGTAGGCGTACGTTTTTACACCTATATCTCAAGCCTTAGCTATGTGATGGAGTCTTGTGCCGAGGAAAATATTCCACTTATTGTCCTCGACCGACCCAACCCCAATGCTTATTTTGTAGATGGCCCTGTTCTAAAACCGGGTTTTGAATCATTTGTGGGCATGCATCCTATTCCTGTGGTTTATGGTATGACCATTGGTGAATATGCTTTAATGGTGAATGGTGAACATTGGTTGAAAAACAAAGAGCAATGTCATTTAACTATCATCCCCTTAGAACATTACAACCATCAAATGATCGTAAAATTACCGATAAAACCTTCTCCCAACCTCCCCAATTGGCGAGCGGTATACTTATATCCTTCTCTCTGCTTTTTTGAGGGGACAGTGGTGAGTGTGGGTCGTGGAACGCAACTACCGTTTCAAATATATGGGCATCCACAACTTCATGGAAACTACAGCTTCACGCCCGTCAGCACACCCGGAGCCAGCTTACACCCCAAACTCGAAGGCCGGAAATGCAATGGAAGAGACTTATCGGTTTACGCAACTAAGTTTAAGGCTCATCGGGCTCAACTACATTTTCAATGGTTGTTAAACGCCTATCATCAGCTTGGGGCAAAGGGGAAATTTTTCAAGTCCTATTTCGATAGGCTGGCCGGCAATGGCAGTTTTCGTAAACAAATAGAACAAGGGTTTTCAGAAAAACGAATTCGCCGAAGTTGGCGGAAAGACATAAAAGCATTTATGAAAATAAGACAAGGCTACCTTTTGTATCCATAGGAATTAACCGTCTGGCGATTCCACCACCAACGATTTAATTTTCAGCTCTTTTCCCCGGGTTATTTTATGAAAAAGACTCTGGCATGAAGGGCAAGGATCGTAAACTTGTTGAATACTAAATACTTGTCCGCAATCGGAACATAGGGCACTGGCGGGCACTTTCTCAATCCTAATTTCTGCTTTTTCAAGCAGGGTTCCATTCACCGCCGCTTCCAAGGCCATATCCAAAGCAGAGAACTCAATGCCAGCCATTGTACCTATTTCCAATACCAATTGCGAAATAGCAAAAGCATGCTCTTTTTTTGCCTCTTCCTCGGCAATTTCAATGATACTCATGGCTATAGAAAATTCATGCATCGGCGTCAAATTTATCGTGCATTGAGGTTCGGTTTAAGTTGGAAACCTGAGTTTCTTCCACGGCTGTTTTATATTTTAAAGTGTCCTACCCGGATATACCTTCAGTGCCTCCTCCAATAATTTAACCGAGCTTTTCAAATCAGCAACCTTAAGCACATAGCTAATACGGACTTCATCCTTTCCTTTGCCGGGAGTTGAATAAAAACCAGATGCCGGAGCCATCATCACCGTTTGATTATTATACTCAAAATCTTCCAGGAGCCAACGGCAGAACCTGTCAGAATCATCAATTGGCAAACGCGCCACCACATAAAAAGCCCCGGAAGGATTGGGACAATAAGCCCCATTGATTTTATTGATCCCTTTTACCACTGCATTCCTACGCGCAAGATATTCATTTTTGACAGCTACAAAATACTCATCGGGAGTATCCACGGCTGCTTCAGCGGCAACCTGACCAAAAGTTGGCGGGCTCAAGCGTGCCTGGGCAAATTTCAAAGCAGTAGATATCACTTCCTTATTCTTCGAAATCATCCATCCAATACGCACACCACAAGCACTATATCGTTTGGAAACAGAATCAATCAAGATGACATTTTGCTCAATACCTTGCAGGTTCATAGCCGAATAATGGGTGTTGCCATCGTAAACAAATTCACGATAAACCTCATCGGCAATCAAGTATAAATCATATTTCTTTACAATGTCCCGCAAGGTTTGCAGCTCTTCTTTCGAGTATAAATATCCTGTTGGATTATTAGGATTACAAACCAGGATGGCTTTTGTTTTTTCGGTGATGTTTTTTTCAAACTCCTCAATAGCAGGTAGTGCAAAGCCACTTTCGATACCTGAAACGATGGGCACCACTTTGATTCCGGCATTGGTGGCAAAACCATTATAATTGGCATAAAAAGGCTCGGGAATAATCACCTCATCACCCGGATCCATAATACTTTGGAAAGCAAAAAGGAGTGCTTCAGAAGCACCTGTTCCTACAATAATCTGATCAGTAGTAACATCGATATTTACGGTCTTATAATATCTCACCAAACTTTGCCTTAAGGACAACATCCCTGCTGAATGGCTATATTCAATCACCCGGTGGTCATAATTTCTCACTGCATCAAGGGCAATTTTCGGGGTTTCAATGTCGGGTTGACCAATGTTTAAATGAAATACTTCTCGTCCTTTTCTTTTGGCCTCCTCGGCGAATGGCACTAATTTCCGGATGGGAGACTCCGGCATTAACTGTCCTTTTAATGAAATTTTAGGCATGATAAAGAAATTGAAAATATTGGACTGTAATAATTTATTTTGAAACAGGAGTTGAGCCTTTGCTATTCTTTTTTATTGGGAGAATTGCAGCAGGTCGAGGCACAACTTTTCCTTTTATTCTTAACACAATAACTTTAGGGGCATTGGAGTAAACCATGACGGATTTATTAAAAGCACCGATGATATGGGTATTATAAGTGACTTTTATCTGACTCGAATCACCGGGCAAAAGAGGTTCCTTTGGCCATGAAGGAACCGTGCAACCACAAGAGGAACGGGGGCGCGACAAAATGACCGGTTCGTTGCCCGAGTTAACAAAGGTAAAGGCAAAGGATCCATCTGATTGCTGGTATAGCGTACCAAAATCATGCGAGTCCGACTTAAAGGTCAATTCGGGGCCATTCGTACTTTTCTTCTTAGTGTGATTTTGTGCCTGTAAACTAGTGGCCATCAAGATTATAATTAATATACCAATTAATTTTTTCATAAGGTTTTATCTTAATAATATATATTTGCTAAATTAATAATAAATGCTGCAATTTATACCTGAGAAAAATGGCTAAATAATATTTAGCCAACATTTTTAAGAATCGACTTGCATAACGATTTAATTTTATATTTTTGCAGCCTCAAAATGGCGAGGTAGCTCAGTTGGTTAGAGCGTCGGATTCATAACCCGGAGGTCCCGAGTTCAATTCTCGGTCTCGCTACAACAAAACCCGTTGCGAAAGCAATGGGTTTTTTCTTTTTCACCAACCCCAAACAAATTTGAGGTTAAGGATATTGGAATTTCAATTGTTACATCAAGTTTTATAATTTAATATCAGCCGCTGAGCTCTTCCTGATTTATAATCAGGAAGTTAACGAGACTAAGGATTTTCAATCCGGCAAATTATTAATCAGCCAATCATTTTTTTAGTACCTATCAGATTGCAAATCTTTTGAGCCCTTTAACATTCGGATTGCAAATCCGAATGAGCTTACCAGCCTAATAGTCAAATTATTTAATTTCATTACATGATGATTGTAATGGATATAGAATAATCTACAACAGCACAATGCCACCACCCCAAACTATTTTTCTTCCCTAAAAGGGCTTTCCATTCCAATTTCATTATTTTTGCGTAGACATTCAACCTATGCAAACAAAATCGAATATTTTCCTTTCGCTACTTCTTTTCAGCCTCCTTATCTTTTCATCTGACACCTACGGACAAAGACACTTTCCCTTTGTTCCCCATGAAGACATGCATATGGTGGTTTATTACAATTGGGGGTTCATTTGGATTCGAGCAGGAAAAGTAGAGATGAAGGCCAACAGCCTGACTTATAAGAATAAAAAGTGGATAAAGTTTGACGCAACTGGTAGCTCTTTAAAAAAATGGAATTTTATCTTTGCCCTACAGGATAATTATCAATCGATCGTCGACTTGAAAGGCTTTAAACCGCTCCACTTTGAGAAAAGAACCATCGAAGGCGGATTTTGGATTCATAATATTTATCAATTTGACTGGAAAAAACAGCAATTGGGAGTCCATACCGAAAGTATCCGTCAAGCGGCAAGAGACACCACTTATCATTTAAAAAGACCTTTATTTGATGTACTGACTGCTGTCTATTATTTGCGCACCCTCGAGACCAAGACCTTAACACCTGGTGACACCATAAAAATCCCCATCATTAGCGATGGTGCTTTTGATACTTATCATGTTGTATATGCCGGTTTAGGCAATCTTCGCCGGAAAGACAAAGTGATTTCATGCCATGTGTATAAAGCTGTAATCACTCAGAGTACTTTTTTTTCACGAAAAGATCCTTTGGTGGTTTATGTAACCAATGATAATCGCAGGCTACCTGTTTATGTGAAAGCTAATATTATCGTCGGATCCATCAAAGTATATCTAAAGCCCTATTTGAATTACAAAGTACAAAAAAGTAATTCACAGAACTGATGAAGAAATGGGGCGTACATAATTATTGCCGTCATCTCCATGTTTTTCTGGGGGATGTCTTATATCTGGTCAAAAACTCATCGGTATGGGAATTGTAATCACCGGTGTTGCTTTGTCTGAAATCGACAAGCTAAAATCAAAAAAATTCTTATCTCTTAAAATAAAGACAGCATGAAAAAGAAAGTAATCGTATTGGGTGCCGGTTTAATAGGGAAACCCCTGGCCATCGACTTATCTAAAGATGAAAAATTTGAAGTTGCCATAGCCGACATCAACTGGGGAATTTTAGAAAATTTAGGCGACTATAAAATTGCTAAACGGCATGTGGACCTGGGTGATTCTTCAGCATTGAAAAAAGTCATCGCCGAGTTTGATTTGGTGGTGAATGCAGTTCCTGGTTTCATAGGCTTTGAAACCTTGAAATCAGTAATCGAAGCCGGCAAAGATTGCGTGGATATTGCCTTTTATCCGGAAGATGTACTTAGCCTAAAAGCACTGGCAGACGAACACGGGGTTCGTGTTATTTCCGACATCGGGGTTGCTCCGGGGATGAGTAATTTACTTTGCGGGTATGCAGCATCCCTGCTAGACGAAATAGATCAAATTGACATTTTTGTGGGTGGTTTACCGAAAGTTCGTAAACTGCCTTGGGAATACAAAGCCGTTTTTTCGCCTTCTGATGTCATTGAAGAATATACACGACCTGCACGTTTGGTAGAAAATGGCCAGATTGTGGTGAAAGATCCTCTTACCGAAATTGAAATTCTCGACTTCGACAAAGTCGGCAGCCTGGAGGCCTTTAACAGCGACGGACTTCGCTCGCTCATGTTTACACTAAAGGCCAGGAATATGAGAGAAAAAACCCTGCGTTACCCGGGTTATGCTAACAAAATAAAAATGCTGGCCGACAATGGTTTTTTCAGTAAGCAGGAAATGGATATTAAAGGTACGCATATAAGTCCGCTGGAAGTGTGCAGTAAAATTCTTTTCGACCAATGGAAACTCAATGAAGGAGAAGAAGATATCACTGTTATGAAGATAGTGGTTGAAGGTCAAAAGGCAGAGAAGAAACTACGCTATACTTTTGATTTATATGATGAATACGATTCCCAAACAAAAACGCATAGCATGGCAAGAACCACTGCCTATACCGCATCCATGGCCGTTCGTTTAATGACGTCAAGTTTATATAAGGAAACCGGGCTGCGTTTGCCCGAACAACTGGGAAGCAATGAAGAAATCGTTAATTTTATGTTGACTGGACTGGCCGAAAGAAATGTAATTTATACGAAAAGCATTAAAAAGTTATAAAGTTTCACGAATGAACTACCTGGAAGCAAAGCTATCGAGGTATCAAAATGAAATTTGTTTTTTCTCAATGCAAGCATCGGAGTACTAATCTCATTCATCCCGATACGCTCCGCTATCGGGATTCGTTCAACTTACAAAGTTCAATTCGCTTCGCTTTTGAACTTTGAGTTTCACGAATGAAACTGATTTTTCTATCCTCGTCAGTTATGCTCACCTGAAATGGGAATGTTTATAACCGTTGATGATTGACTATTAACCATGGTTGTTCGCGGCAAGGATGGGAACGGCAGCCGGTGGAAGCCGGGGGCTTGGTTTTTGCCGGACTGTGGCGGCTGACGCAGGAAGCCCCCGCAAGGCCGTTGCAAAACCTGCCCCCGGCGACAACGCTATAGTGGACAGCCAGGTCTCGCATAGGGCGAGGGCCGCCCAAAATCAAAAAGAAATAATCTATAGTCCATCAAAATATTATTTAGCCTAAATTCACGCTTTTTCATCAGGATTAATAATAAATTTGTCTCTTTCTAGTTTTGCTTATACCAATTTGAATACATGATAAGAACCCGGCATCTACTAATTTTTATTATTGGCCTTTTGCTTACTGTCAGTTCCCTTCATGTGTCAGGGCAAAATGCCGAGGTAGAGGGTGTTATCAAAGATAGAAACGGAGAACCGGCACAATGGGTCAACGTTTCATGGGTAGGCAGCAATATTGGCATCAGCACAAATGCCAAGGGCTATTACCACCTGAGCCTTCCTGCCGGAGTTAAAATTCGCCTTGCCGTAAGCTCCGTGGGATTCCAAGCCCAAGACACCACTATTTTATTATCTGCGGGAGAAAAGAGGCAGCTAAATTTCATGCTGAATACTGTTTCCACCAATTTGCCAGGTTTGGAAGTACATGATGAAAGGCTGAGAACTGAAAATATTATCCGACTAAGCCCACGTGATGTCATGGTATCACCATCCACAAGCTCAGGTGTTGAGAGCCTGATTAAAACATTGCCCGGAGTTTCCTCAAACGATGAACTCAGTTCTGAATATTCAGTAAGAGGAGGAAATTTTGATGAAAACCTTGTGTATGTAAATGGCATTGAAATTTACCGACCCTTCCTTATCAATTCAGGTCAACAAGAAGGATTAAGCTTTATCAATCCTTCGCTGGTATCATCCATTAAATTTTCTGCCGGTGGTTTCGGAGCAGAATATGGCGACAAGATGTCTTCGGTTTTAGATGTTCAATACCTGCATCCTGAGCACTTTGGGGGTAGTATATCTGCCAGCTTGCTGGGTGCCGACTTGTCATTGCATGGCATCAGCAAGAACAAGAAGTTTACTTATTTAATGGGTAGTCGATACAAAACCAATCGCTATCTGTTGAACAGCCTGGAGACAAAAGGTGATTATCAGCCCGTTTTTATGGATCTTCAATCTTTGCTGACATACCAATTTAATAAGAAGTGGAAACTTTCGTTGCTGGCCTATTATTCCAGAAATCAATACAAAGTCATACCCCAGGATCGACAAACTGATTTTGGAACCGTTCAACAAAGCCTGCGTTTTACCGTATATTTTGACGGACAGGAGAAAGATAACTACCAGGTAGGAGAAACCGGACTCACCTTGGCTTACCATCCTAATAAGTCTACTCATTTGCGATTTATTTTGTCAGATTTTCAAACCAACGAGTCGGAAACCTATGATATACAAGGGCAATATTGGATTGGCCAGGTGGAAAGCCAGTCCGCCAACAAAAACCAAGGTGAAGCCATACAAACCTTAGGGATAGGAACCTTTCTTAAACACGCCCGAAACTTCTTCAATGCCAATGTACTATCCATTGAACATCGCGGCTCTTATCTTTCCGAATATCAACACCTAAAATGGGGATTCCGCTATCAGTATCAGCAAGTTGATGATCAATTGCGAGAGTGGCAGCTGAACGATTCGGCCGGTTATTCTTTACCTAATCCGCCGGAGTATCCCGGAGATTCGATTCAATCTCGGAAACCGCTGGATTTGTATTATTTTGCAAGTGCCCACAATCAATTGAAGATACATCGCTTCTCGGCCTATGTCTCTGATCGATGGAATCTTACCCTAAAAAATAAGAGTTCATTGTCGCTAACAGTTGGCAGCCGATTTTATTATTGGGATTATGCAAAGGAGTTTTTGGTAAGTCCCCGTTTCAATGCATCTTACACGCCTTTCGGGAAACCGAATATGGTATTACGTTTTGCCAGTGGCATTTATTATCAGCCACCTTTTTATCGGGAAATGCGCGATTTTTCAGGACATTTAAACCCAAACATCCGCTCTCAACGCTCTATTCAGTTTATCCTTGGCAGCGACTACCGCTTTCAAATGGCCAATCGCCCTTTTATTTTTACCACAGAGCTCTATTATAAAAAGCTCGATCACCTGATTCCCTACGAAGTACAGGATGTAAGAATACAATATTATGCCAATCAAACAGCTAAAGGCTATGCCGCCGGAATTGATTTTAAATTATACGGCGAGTTTGTGAAAGGGGTTGACAGCTGGATCACCCTGTCGCTGATGAAGACTGCTGAAGATGTTGCAGGCGATTTCTATTATAATTATTACGACCAAACCGGCCAGCTTCTCACTAGCGGTAATTCAAGTGCGGCCGTTGACAGCGTAAAAGTGGAACCCGGTTATATCCCGCGTCCCTCCGATCGTCGGGTGAATTTTACCATCTTTTTTCAAGATTATATTCCACATCACCAGCAATACAAAGTACACTTACGTCTACTCTTTGGAACTGGTCTTCCTTTTGGCCCACCGCAATCGCAGCGATACACCCAAACGCTTCGCATGCCGGCCTACCGCAGGGTTGACATCGGTTTTTCGTGGAACCCATTGGACAAGCAGGTAAATCGATTTTCGGCCCACACCTTAAAATCCATGTGGATAAGCCTGGAGGTTTTCAACCTCTTTCAAATCTACAATACGGTCTCCTACAACTGGATTAAAGACATTTATAATCAACAATTTGCCATCCCAAACTACCTTACTTCACGACGCATCAATCTGAAAATCGCAATGAATTTTTAGACATCCTAAGTCTTTTAACATTTTTTTAGAAAGTTATTTAGATTGTATCAAAATAAAATATAATTTTGCAATAGTATTTTTAAGTAAAAAGTCTAAACAGATTATTTACCGATAAAATACAGGTTAATTTTTTGGGTTATCCCTCATCCTGGGGGTTTTTAGGTTAATAATTGAGAAAGCTCTTCCATCCCGGGAGAGTTTTCTCATTTTTACATAAAGCCTTTGCAAATAAAAAACTTTATGTAGGTTTGCCAGCAAATGGCGAATTACAGCAAACAAATACAAGAAGAACCATTTATATCGGTATCTCGTGTGGCCAACAAACTAGGGATCAGTACTTTTGTCATTGGTGGCTTTGTACGCGATATGCTACTGAAAAGGCCGAGCAAAGATGTTGATTTTGTGGTTTTGGGAAGCGGTATTGACTTTGCCCGTCAACTTGCCGATGAATTTGGAAAGGGAATAAGTGCCCGCTATTTTAAAAACTTTGGCACTGCCATGATTCGTTTTCAAAACTGGGAACTTGAATTCGTTGGGGCGAGGAAAGAATCATATCGCTCCGACTCGCGTAAACCCATAGTTGAAGATGGCAGCCTGGAAGACGATCAGCGTCGTCGCGATTTTACCATTAATGCACTCTCCATCAGTTTAAACAAGAATGATTTTGGTAATCTACATGATCCATTTCATGGTCTTGACGATCTGGACAAAAAATTAATCCGCACCCCTTTGGATCCTGACCTCACCTTTTCGGACGATCCGTTACGAATGATGCGTGCCATTCGTTTTGCTACCCAGTTGGATTTCAGCATCGAAGTTGAAACCTTCGAAGCCATCAAAAGAAATAAAAACCGCATCAGCATTGTTTCCAGGGAAAGAGTAATTGATGAACTTAACAAAATCATTCTCACCCTTAAACCTTCCATCGGTTTTCGATTGCTGGATGAATCCGGATTACTTCAACTCATCTTTCCTGCCTTTAACGAACTAAAAGGAGTAGAAGTTATCAAAGGCCGGGCACATAAAGACAATTTTTACCATACCTTGGATGTCCTCGACAATGTTGCTAAAACTTCTGACGATCTTTGGCTAAGATGGGCAGCCATTATGCACGACATCGCCAAACCAGTTAGCAAACGCTACGACCCCATAGCTGGCTGGACTTTTCATGCCCATGAATTCATTGGTGCTAAGATGGTACCGAGGCTTTTTAAAAAGCTCATGCTACCCATGAATGAGAAGATGCGCTATGTGCAGAAACTGGTACAGCTTCATTTAAGACCCATCGCGCTGGCTCAGGAAATCGTTACCGATTCAGCAGTACGGCGCTTATTGTTTGATGCCGGCAACGACGTTGACGATTTAATGAAACTCTGCGATGCTGACATTACTTCGAAAAACGAAGCCAAGGTAAAACGCTACCTGAAAAACTTTCAACTGGTTCGCAGGAAACTGAAAGAAGTAGAGGAAAAGGATCGTATCCGGAATTGGCAGCCTCCCATCACAGGTGAAATTATTATGGAAACCTTCGGGCTAAAACCTTCACGGGCAGTTGGGGAAATTAAAACTGCCATTCGTGAAGCCATATTGGATGGCAAGATTCACAACAGCTACGAAGAGGCCTTTCCATTTATGATACAAAGCTGCGCAAAGTTAGGGCTGGAAGTAAAAAGCCTGAAACATGCGCCCCAAAAGCCGGATCAAGCAGACACTGAATCGGTAAATTAATCAAGCAAGCATGTCTTCAACACCTCATAAGCCAACACTCATTGTCATTGTGGGGCCTACAGCTTCAGGAAAAACAGGCCTGGCAATAGACTTAGCCAGCTATTTTCGTACGGAAATAATTTCAGCTGATTCACGGCAATTCTATCATGAAATTCCTATTGGTACTGCCGCGCCCACGCCTGAGCAACTCGTTAAAGTCCGTCACCATTTTGTAGGACAACGATCGATTTTAGAAGATTATAATGTTTCGCGATTTGAAAAAGAAGTGTTGGAACTGCTCGCTGAAAAATTTGAGGAAAAAGAAGTTATGGTCATGGTGGGTGGCTCCGGATTATACATTAATGCCGTTTGTAAGGGCATTGATGATTTACCCGATCCCGAACCGGCTTTACGGGAAGAATTAAATGCAATCTTCCAACAAAAAGGAATTTCTGCTTTGCAAGAACTTTTGAAGCAACTAGATCCTGAATATTTTGAACAGGTTGATCAAAATAATCCCAAACGGCTGTTGCGAGCCCTAGAAGTTTGTCGGCAAACGGGTAAAAAGTATAGCGACTTACGGTTGGACAAACCCATTGAAAGAAATTTTAACATTTTGAAAATCGGTTTGGAAGTAGACCGTAAGTTGCTCGTTCAGCGCATCAACCAACGCACTGATAAAATGCTCCAACAAGGCTGGTTGGAAGAAGCAAAAACCGTCTTTCCTTATCACCACCTCAACGCTTTGAATACTGTGGGTTTCAAAGAGTTATTTATGTATTTGGATGGCGAATGGACATTGGAACAGGCAATAGAAAAGATCAAAATAAACACCCGTCGCTATGCCAAACGCCAAATGACCTGGTTTAGAAAAGACCCGGATATCCATTGGTTCTCACCGGATGACAAAGAAGGTATACTGACTTTTATTGATGAGATTGAAGAAGATTGATGAGATTGAAGAAGATTGATAGGATTGAGGAAGATTGAATTAAACCTCACTTACCTACCTTTCACCTTCCTACCTTCCTACCTTCCTACCCTCTCACCTTCTCTCCTTTTCACCCTTCACCCTTTTTCATTCATATCGTAATGCCTCCATCCCGATACGCTTCGCTATCGCGGATTTCGTCACTCATATCTGAGTGCCTCAACCGGGTTTCTCCGTGCCACTTTAAATGTTTGCCAGCTTACTGTTAAGAGCGTGACGAACAAGACAACTATGCCTGCCAATATGAAAATCCACCAACTTAAAGGAGTTTTGTAGGCGAAGTTCTCTAACCACTTGTTGATGCTGTAATAGGCTATTGGAATTGCAATTACGAATGCTATAAATACCCATTTTACAAAATCCAAATTCAGCATATTCACCATTTCTAGCGTGGTGGCTCCGTTTACTTTTCTTATGCCAATTTCCTTGGTTCGGTAGGCACATGTTTGAATTACCCGCCCCAGTATTCCTATCAGCGTTAAAATAATAGCAATCACCGCTAGGATGGTAATCGAACCGGAGAGTTTTCTTTCTTTATGGTATTTTGCATTAAAAAAGGCATCATAAAACTGAAATTCAAAAGGATCTTCGACTATGGATTTCCAGGCTTTTTTTATCTGAGCCAACTGCTGATTTATTTGTCCCGGTACAATTCTAATTGATAGAATATCAGGCTTATTTGTATTATCAAAGATCAAACAAACAGCTTCTTGTTTGTTATACAACGAAGAGACATTAAAATCCTTTACAACCCCAATTACATCATAACCGCCTTCTCTTCCCATTTTATATTTCCTGTTTTCCAGACCGTTCCATCCCAACTCTTTTATTGCCGTTTTATTAAACATGCAGGATTTATGGAAATCGCCTCTTAAAAATTGACGTCCTTTGAGTAAATGAATCTGAAAAGTATGTAAGAAATTGCTGTCAACCATGATAGTCTTAATGTTCATATCTATATTATCTTCACCACTCCCCATAGTCAAATTAACTTCTCCGGGACACCCAAAACTATAGGACGAAGACTTTACAAAGCTCAGATTATCTATTGATTGCTTTAAAACAGTATAATGTTTAAATTGGTAGGGTATTTCCACTTTTAAAAGGTTCTGTTGATTGAATCCCAAATTTTTTGACTCAATAAAACTTAATTGTTTATGAATAAAAAAGACGGAAATCAATAGGGCTATTGAAGCCACAAATTGAATGGTTGTAAAAATAGTCTTTATGCTACTGTTATCGTTACTTTTGATGGCATTGTTTAAACCCTTTACTACATTTATCTTTAATAAAGAATACGTAGGAATGATACTGTTTATAATAAGTATTGAAACAATCACGAATAGATAAATCGCAATGAATACCGGTTTTTTTAATATTTGAAAATTCAATTCCTCTCCAAAAACAGAGGTAAAAACATCTTTAAAAAGATAGATAATCAATAATGACATCAGGGTGGATATTATAATAACTATCAGCGATTCTGCCATATAATAGAAGAATAATTGCAAACTATCGGCACCATTTACTTTTTTAATACTGATCTCTTTCATTTTTGAATGCTGGAGCGACAGAGAAAAATTGAGATAATTAATGATAGCAAGAATGAGGATAAGCAAACCAATAACTGAAATAATATTGATAAAAGAGGGGTTGCCCATTCTGTTGCCATTTCCCTTTACATGCCCCGAAAGATAAATATCTGTTAGAGGCTGAATAGCGAAACTATCCACCCTTGTTTGGAATGGCTTGATTGTATGATTGAAATGCTCGATGAATTGAAAAGGATCAGTATGGTCTTTTAAAAGTAAAAAATGATTCATGGGATTATAGCAGTCACCATTATTACAAGCTCTGGACATTCTCATATTTTTGTCTTCGCAATTGATCAGGTAATCGGCATCTATACTCGTATTTTTGGGAAACCCTTTGATGATTCCCGTAACCTTAACCTTAAAGAAATTATTGATATTAACTATTTTACCAAGTGGGTCTTTGTCTCCGAATAATTTCTTGGCGGTAGCCTGCGTTAAAATAACAGATGCTTTTTCAGGAAATGGTTTTTTATCAATCTTGCTGATGATTGGAATATCAAACACATCGAAAAAGCTATTGGTGGTTGAAATACCTGTTTTAAACGTAAAGCTATGGTTGTTTGCTCTGAGAACCATTGGAAATGCATAACGTTCTAATACACAATTCGCCTCCACTTCCGGATAATTTTGCGAAATAACATCTTTCAGTTCATAGCCAATTCCACAATCCTTTTTTCCAGCATCCATCAAGCGATATATTCTATCATGGTTTGGGATATTGTGATCGACCGATTTTTCGTTATACACGTATAATGAAATCAAAAGGAATACTGTTAATCCAATCGTTAAACCGCTAATGGTAAGCAAGGAATATACAGCCCTCTTTTTTAAATTCTGATAGGCATGTTTAATGTTGTATATAAATATTCTCATCTGCAATATTTTTAAATTTAAGCTGATGTCAAATTTGTTATTATTATCGTAATTTATTTTATAGCTGGAGGGTTAGAAGGTTGAAAGGCAGGAAGGTCGTTTCATCCCTTCGCTCCTTCACCCTTTCACCCACTCACCTTTTCACTCCTTGTTCATCTGTCATCCTGAATGCAGGATTGGCCCGTGTGGTGGCGCGAATGAAGGAACTGTAATTAAAGCAGGGCGAGTTTTTCAACACTTCCTTACAGATTCTTCTCCATAGGAGTCCTTCGGACGCTACGCTCAGAATGACAATTTTAGATGGATTGGACTGCATAGTTCATTTTCTCCAATTCTCCACTACTCCCATATTCCAATTCTTCTCTGTTCAACATTCATCACTCAACATTCAACATTCCCTATTCATACCTCAACGCTTCCACCGGATTTCTCCGTGCCGCCCGAAAAGTTTGCCAGCTTACGGTTATCAGTGCAATTCCCAAGGCAATAATGCCTGCGAGCGCAAAAATCCACCAACTTAGAGTGGTTTTGTAGGCGAAGTTTTGCAACCATCGGTTCATGACATAATAGGCTATTGGAACAGCGATTACAAAAGCAATGGCCACCCATCTTACAAAGTCCTTGTTGAGCATTTTTACAATTTCGGAAACCGTGGCACCGTTTACTTTGCGGATACCTATCTCTTTGGTTTTTTGTTGGTTATAATAAAGCGACATGGCCAAAATCCCCATCACGGAAATAATGATTGTCAAAAAGGCAAAGTAACCGACAATTTTCGATGTCCTTTTTTCTTTATTATACCAGCTTTGTATTACGTCATCAAAAAATTTATAAGTAACCGGCATGCCCCCAGTAAACTCACTATAAGCCGTTTTTACTTTATCCATGGTTTTAATCATATTGTTTCCTTTTAACTGAACCAATATGCTCCATGGGTATTGCGTAGAATCCATCTGCCTAATCATTATCATTCCAATCTTTTGATGTAGGGAGCGAAAATTGAAATCATCAATAATACCAAGAACCGGTAAATCATTTTTATAAAACTTAAAAGATTTTGGTAGTGAATCAAGACCAAGGTTTTTTACGGCCGTCCTGTTTAACCATATACCATTTTTTGAATAAGCCATGCCTGTGGGATGAATCTTCATTTTCATCATGGGAAAGAACGAGGAATCAACAACAAATACCTGAAAACTTACTGGTTTATTTTTGTATGTATATGAATTATTGTTTCCTCCGTCGATGGGACTGCCTGCAACATAAGATACATTTTTTACCCCCGGTATTTTCATCAATATGTTTTTTAAACCTTCCTCTTGCTGAGGCTTTATGGTGTTATCAAACTGAACAATATTTTTCGTGTTATAGCCCAGATTGTGCTTTTCCATAAAATGGGTTTGCTTTGTTATGAACAGGGTTGAAATGATAAGGACAATCACAACGGTATATTGGAAACCGATTAGTATTCTTGAGTACAGAACTTTACTTTTCCGCCTGAACCCTCCTTTTATCACCTCAACAGCATTTAACTTTGTAATGATGAGTGCAGGAATTATACCTGACAATAAACCGATTATACCTACAACCAATGCCGATAAAATGAGCATTCGTGCTGTAATTTCACTGCTGAGGTTTAATGTTGTATTCAGCAAACTGTTAAACACAGGCTCTGTCAAAAAGCTAAATAGTATTGCCAACAAAAAGGCAACAAAACAGAGGATGATTGATTCGACGACGTGCTGAACGATTAGTTTAGTTCGGGAACTGCCGAGTAGCTTTTTAATGGCTATTTCTTTAGCACGCAAGCCCGATTGAGCAATCGTTAAATTCATATAATTGATGATGGCCAACACCAATATTAACAAGACAATGGCCGATAAAACAATGATTAATGTTTTGCTGTTCTGCTTAATACCTTTGCCTGGAATCAAACTGAAATAAGTATCAACAAGGGGTTCAAATGCAACGGTTTTAACTCTCCCATCCTTATAAAGCCAAAAATCTTTTTTAAACATCTTTAGCACTTGAGGAGCTTGATTCTGCAAATTTGTATTTGGCTTTGCGAGAAAAAAACAGCCAAAAGAACAACTATTATAACTGCTTAATAAATCCTTCCATCCCCAAATATCGGCCAAACACCTGAAATTAATAATAGCATCGCATTTATTGAAATTCGAACTTTTTGAAATGTCTTCCACAATGCCGGTTACAGTACACGGAACACTGGCCTCAATCATAACCCGCTTTCCCATTGGCGATTCTTTGCCAAAAAGTTTGTTGGCAAACGCTCTCGATAAAACAATAGAATTTTTTGTTTGTAAGGCGGTTTCTTTATTTCCTTCTAACAGCTTGAATGAAAATATATTAAAGAGAGTGGAATCGGCCAATAAATAATTAAACCTAAGTTTAACATGGTCGGGATTTTCTATTATTCCATTGCTTTTGTAAATTCTTGTAAAGCTTTCGATTTCAGGGATATTACTTTGCAACCAAGCACCTATGGGAGGGGCAAAATTGGAGCCTTGTTCATTCACCAGCCGATAAATCCTATTCTTATTTACTTGCGAAGAATTAATAGTCAGTTCATTCTTAATATAAACACTCAGCAGAATTACAAAAGTCAACGAAATGGTAAATCCCAAAACCGTTACCAAGGTATATAGCTTATTGTTTAATAAATGTGTTGCAAATGTTTTTAAGTTTTTTAACCACATGATTGATTTGTTTAATTCGTTATTTTTTGGTTGGAAGGTGTCAGGGTTGGAGGGTCGGAGGGTTGGAAGGTCGTTTCATAACCTTTTACCGTTTTCACCTTTTCACTCAGATTGAAGGAGATTGATAGGATTGAATGAGATTGAAGTAGATTGATTTAGATTTCACGCCTCATCTTCCTGCCTTTTCACCTTTCCAACCCTCCACCTTTCCACCTTTTCGCCTTTCTCCAACAGGGATGGTTTTTCTAAAGCACTTCTTTACAGCTTCTTCGCTACGCTCAGAATGACAATTTTAGATGGATTGGTTGGCATAGTTCACCTTTTCCATAAGCACCTGTCCGTCCAGCAAATTGATGGTGCGATGTGCAAAACCGGCATCACGCTCCGAGTGGGTTGCCATTACGATGGTGGTGCCTTCCTCGTTAAGTTCCGTTAAAAGATTCATCACTTCAATACCAATTTTCGAGTCGAGGTTACCGGTAGGCTCATCCGCAATGATCAAACCCGGATTGGCCACCACTGCCCTCGCTATTGCCACACGTTGCTGTTGTCCGCCCGAAAGTTGCTGAGGGAAATGCTTAGCACGATGGCTGATTTTCATCCGGCTTAATACATTCTCAACCCTTTTACGGCGTTCCGAAGCTTTCATCTTCAGATAAATAAGCGGCATTTCCACATTTTCAAACACATTGATTTCGTCAATCAGGTTAAAACTCTGAAATACAAAACCGATGTTTCCTTTACGGAATTTGGTCCGGTCTTTTTCTTTCAATTTCGATACTTCGGTTCCGTTAAAAGTGTAGCTGCCATCAGTTGGATTGTCTAATAAACCGATGATGTTGAGCAAGCTTGTCTTTCCACAGCCCGATGGCCCCATAATAGCCACGAACTCACCTTTTTTCACATGAATGTCCACGCCATTTAAAGCATAGGTTTCTACCTCTTCGGTGCGAAACACTTTTACTAATTTTTCTGTTTTAATCATAACTATTTTATTTATAGATTTATTTTTATAGGGTAGGAGGGTTTGAAGGTAGGAGGGTTGGAGGGTAGGAGGGTTGGAGGGTCGTTTCATAACCTTTTACCGGTTCACCTTCCCTCCTTTTTCACCCTCTCTACCTTTCTTACCTTACTACCTTTCTCCCCTTTTCAACATTTTTATCATCTTTCACTTTCCCTCTCTTCTATTTCTTCTGTCATCCTGAATGCACGGGTGGAGCTGTGGGTTGACGCGAGTGAAGGATCTTTCTAAAGCTTCTCTTTGAACTTTTAGATGGTTTGGTAGATTCTTCGCTTCCATCCCACCAAACTCGGCTATTCCGCTCAGAATGACAATTTTAGATGGATTGGTTTGCATAGTTTATCTTTCCAAAATTCCCATTCACCTTTTCTCCGCTTCACTTTCTCACCTTCCTACCTTTTCCACCCTCTCCACCTCTTTTTCACTGTTCACTATTCACTATTCACTGTTCACTTACTTAAACACCAGCCGCTCATTATTTCCAAAATTATCGTATCCCGACACAACTACCTTTTCTCCGGGTTTAAGCCCTCCCAATACTTCATAATATTTCGGGTTTTGCCGACCAATTTTAATTTGACGTTTTTCTGCTGATTTGCCGTCTTTTGATACCACGAAAATCCATTGTCCCCCTGTACTTTGGAAGAAACTACCTCGTGGCAACAGCAAGGTCTTCACCGGGTTTCCCAACTGTAAGCGAATGTAATAAGTCTGGCCGGTACGCATATTTTCAGGCATTTTATTTTCAAAAACCATTTGCACTTCAAAGCGTCCATTACGTACTCCTGGCAATATTTTCCTGATTCTCAGTTTGTATTCTTCCCCGTTACGATCTAATATCGCCATTAACCCGACACGTACCTGGTCTATATAATGTTCATCGATTTTGGCTACCACTTTATACGATGTCAGGATGTCAATTTGCCCGAGCCTTCCCCCTTTCGGTATCGACTGGCCCACTTCAACATCCAAAGAGGTGAGTTGTCCGTCCACCGGCGCTTTTACGTTGAGACTTTCCTTGCGCTGGCGTATCAGTTTCAGATTTAGCTCCATATTATGCAGGTTCCCTTTCATTTGTGTTACCTGGATTGTACGGTAAATAGAATCCTGCTTTTGGCGTTCGAGATACAGTTCGTAACTTCGTTTGGCAAACTGGTAATCTTCTTTTGAATTCAAAAATATGTTTCTTGAGATCAAACTGTCTTTGTAGAATACCGTATTTTGGTCAAAGATTCTTTTTTTGCGTATCACATCAAATTCAAGGTTCAATATTTCCCGTTTTATCTGAAGTTTCTCTTGTTCCATGGTTACCCTTGTATTACGCAAAAAATTACTTTTCTCGGCGAGCTGGGCTTCACTGTATAATATGCTTAACATCAAATCAGGATTACTCATACGAACAATGACCTGCCCTTTTTTAACCATAGCACCTTCTTCAGCGATTTTCATTTCTACCCGACCACCTTCCTGCGCATCAAGATAAATGGTGGCAATAGGTTCAACGGTACCCATCACCGAAATATAATCATAAAAAACGCCTTCCCTGACGGTGTCGATAGTAAGTTTATTGGCATCCACCCGGTAAGTGGATATGTTCTGTGCAAAAAACGCTTTATAAATAAGCAGCAAAAGCAAGATGATGCCCAAGCCGATATAAATATGCTTCTTTTTTATTCCTCTTTTCTTCTCTAGCGGTATGTCCATGATGCTATTTTCTTTTTGATTGAATGAGATTGAAGAGATTGAATGAGATTGAGGAAGATTGAATTAGATAGATAGGATTAATGTATATTAACCCTCTCATCTCTTTGTCTCTTCGTCTCTTTGTCTCTTCGTCTCTTCACCTTTTCTCCCTTTCACTTCTTTCCCAACCTTATACCAAAAACCATTTACAGCTGATACTGTGTGCTTTAGATTATCTTCATGCCTATTTGTTTAATAATATGTGTAAATAATTTTTACACTTAGTGTTTATATTATTTACAAACCTTTACTTTCGTGAAAAACAAATTCGCAAGCGGATAAGAGGTACTGTAATCAAAATTGAAAAAATATGAAGGGCAACATCCTCATTATTGATGACAACAAAAGCGTTCTTACAGCACTTGAGATGTTATTGCAAACCGAATACGACAAGGTTTTTACCTTAAAAAATCCAAATAGCTTAATTTCTACTATTCAACAGAATACTATTGATGTTGTATTACTTGATATGAATTTTCAAGCGGGCATTAATAACGGAAACGAAGGGATTTATTGGCTGAACCAAATACTGCAATACGATCCTGCAATCAGTGTGGTTATGATTACGGCCTATGGCGATGTTGAATTAGCCGTAAATGCCGTGAAAAAGGGAGCTTTTGATTTTATTTTAAAACCATGGGATAACAATAAGTTAATTAGCACATTACATGCTTCCTTTATGCTCCGAAAAAGCAAGATGGAAACAGCCTCCTTACGCAATACAACCAATATTCTAAAAGAAGCACTTCATAGCGGTTCGCAACTGATTATCGGGCAATCGGAACCCATGAAGCAAGTGATGGAGATGGTGAAAAAAGTTGCAGTTACCGATGCCAATATTTTTATCACCGGGGAAAATGGTACCGGAAAAGAACTCATTGCCCGCGAAATACATAATTTTTCAAAAAGAAATAAAGAGATACTGCTAAGTGTTGACATGGGTGCTATAAGCGAAACACTCTTTGAAAGCGAACTTTTCGGCCACGTAAAAGGCGCGTTCACCGATGCAAAAGAAATGCGAACCGGAAAATTTGAAACGGCAAATAAGGGATCGCTTTTCCTTGACGAGATTGGAAACCTGTCGCTGTCTCTTCAGGCAAAAATACTTGCCGCTTTGCAAAACAGAGCCATCACAAAGTTAGGAAGCAACAGCCCAATTCCTATTGACATCAGGCTGATAACCGCAACAAACAAGGATTTAAAAGCAATGATTGACGATGGACTTTTTCGTGAGGACCTGCTTTATCGCATTAATACCATAACAATAGAATTGCCGCCTTTAAGAGAACGTGGAAACGACATACTTCTACTCGCTGAATTTTATTTAAAAAAATACACGAAAAAATACGAAAAACAAGGGCTGAAAATGAACCAAAAAGGGATGCAAAAACTGCTTAAACACAATTGGCCCGGCAATGTAAGGGAGTTGCAGCATTGCATCGAGAAGGCCGTTATTCTTGCTGATGATAAAATTCTCAATGAGAATAGTTTTTCGTTTAATAACAACGTTCGAAATCAAAAAAATGATTTATCCTTTCAGACTATTGAAGAAATGGAGAGAATAATGATACTTGACGGTATAAGCAAGGAAAAAGGCAATATGAGTACCCTGGCAAAAAATCTGGGAATTACACGTCAAACGCTTTACAATAAATTAAAGAAATATGGAATTTGAGAGAGCGAAGTGGCGAAGGAGAGATGAGCAGGTAGTAAAATTAGTAGTAATTATGGATGAGATTATATACAGAGATAATGCACTAAGAATCAGCCTGTCATTTCGACCCTGTTAGGTGGATTTTTTTGGGAGGAGGGGAGAAATCTCCAAAGAGAAAGGCACGTTATAGGGAGATTTCTCCCACGCTTGAGGCGTGGTCGAAATGACAACTCTTTCTTGCAAAAGCCTCTTGTGCTGAACTTAGAACACAGATAATTATAGCTCATCGTGTTGGAATGGTTAATGGTGTAACCGAGTTGATTGAAAGAACAAAATTATTGTCGGCCATGATTCAAAAACTAATAACATATAGAGACGGATTAAGGGAAAAAGGTGGAAAAGGTGAAAAGGTAGGACGGTGGAAAAGGTAAAAAGGTAAAATGGAGTGAAACGCCCCTGTAACCCTCCAACCTTCCTACCCTGTAACCCTCCAACCTCCCAACCCTCCAACCTTTCAACCTCCTAAATACACATTATTATGGGATACAAACATTTTTATAGGGCAATTTTATTTCGTTTGATGATTATTATCATACTTGCAGCAAGCGGAACATTTTTGTATTTTGAAAAACATGCCTATATTTTAAGTATTGTGGTGCTACTCTTTTTGGTACTTGCTATTGTAAATATTATCAGGTATTTTAATAGGATAAACAGCTGGATTGCATACTTTTTATTGGGAATTGAAAATGAAGATACTACACTAAAGCCTCCTTCAAAAACAGGAAACAAAGCCATTGACGAGGTTTATAAAGGGATGAACAGCTTAAACGATATCTTCAGGAAAACCAAAATTGAGATTAACGCACAAGAAAAGTATTTTCGGTCGGTCATAAACCAATCGGCAACCGGACTGTTTTCGATTAACGAAAAAGGAAGAGTGATAAATATTAATCCAGCGGCTGTTAAATTAACCAAATTGACTGATTATCATCATGTAAATGTACTGAAGGCAATTGACAAAGATTTGCCCACTTTTATCATGCAGTCCGGGGAAAATTTAAAACAACAATCAGCGATTTTCGAAAACCGATACGGACAAAAGTTGTTGTTTAAGTTATCGGAAATAAAAACTCAAAAAGAAAGAATCAGGCTGGTGGCGGTTAGTGATATTACCAAAGAACTGGATACACGCGAAGTGGATGCCTGGATAAAACTGGCACGCACCCTGTCGCACGAAATCATGAATAACATTGCCCCAATTACTACCTTATCGCAGGTTATTTTGGGATATTTTACGAAAAACAACAAGACAATTACCGTTGGAAAAGTAGGGGATAAAACAATCACCAATACGGTAAAAGGACTTAAAGTAATTGAAGAGCAAAGTCTCGGTTTAATGAATTTTGTTGAAAATTATCGGAAATTCACAAAACTCCCCGAGCCACAATTTAAAGAGGTGGATCTTTCCGTACTCATTGAGAACAACCTGATGGCCGCCGCTACCTTTCCTGGATTTAATATCATAAAAACGGAAAAATTCATACCAGAGAACCTACTTTTTTTTACAGACGAGAAACTTTTATCGCAAGTAATCATCAACCTATTGAAAAATGCTTCTGAAGCACTCCTTTCGGGAAATATAACAGACCCGAAGCTAACGGTCAAACTACTGAAAACAGGTGACTCAGTTCAAATTGAAATTGCAAACAACGGGCAGGAAATACCATTAGAAATGAGAGAGCAGATATTCATTCCGTTTTATACCACCAAAAAAGACGGTTCCGGTATTGGGTTAAGCCTTAGCAAACAAATTATGTTAATAATGGATGGGGATATTGTATTGCGCTCGGAAAAAAATAAGTGGACTACTTTTGTAATTGTTTTAAATTAGGGTCTGATATGACCGTGACCCTTTTATTTACAATAATCCCGCGAAAAAACAGAAGCGATAAAGTCGTTAGATAATTGGCAGTTAAAATTTGGTTTCGTCGGTAAACTTACATCAGGTTATACGAATTTAATATAATGACAAAAAATACGCCTAATATTATATACTTTTGGTTCAACTAAATAAGACCTTCCACGGATGAAAAAAATTGCACTGCATTGGCAGATCCTGATTGCCTTAATTATTGCGATTGTTTACGGACTGATATTTTCAACTTCCTACCAATTGACACCGGACTCATATAAGTTGCTGAGCAAAAGAAATGTTCCGACAGAAATTCAGGACAAACTTCATGTATTGGACAACATCAAGTTCTCCTCCCTGACCACATTCGATCAGACCCTTGAGGATTTGCCTGATTCCAAAGGACTCAATTCGTACAAATCAACCATCATTAAAGCTGCATATTATAATCCACCAATTATCTACGTCAGTTGGATGGGCGATATTTTTATCAGGGCATTAAAAATGCTCATCATTCCATTGATCTTTTCATCATTGATATCTGGTATTACCAGCATTGGGTCGGGCAGAGACCTCGGCAGATTGGGATTTAAAACCATGATATATTATGTGGGGACCAGTTTTTTTGCGATCCTGACAGGACAGGTTTTGGTTAACCTAATAAAACCCGGAGTTGGTGCCAACATCAACTTTGTGCAGGATGTTGGAGGCCTGGTAGAAAAACAAAAGTCTTTCCTTGAAATCATCATCGGGATTGTACCGGAAAACATTGTTAAAGCCATGGCAAACAATGAAATGCTATCAATCATTTTCTTCGCTTTAATCTTTGGTTTTTTTATTACCCAAATAAAAAAGAAATACTCTGAGGTATTAAAGGATTTATTCACGGCAGTTTTTGAAGTGATGATGAAGATAACTTTATTCGTGATCAAATTTACCCCACTGGGGATCTTCGGCATTGTTGCCAAAACCGTTGCCGATCAGGATGATCTTGTCGGACTGGCCAGCAGCATGGGCTTGTATATGTTAACGGTAATTCTGGCACTTGCCATTCATGCCATGATCACCTTACCGGTTATTGTGCGTTGGATTGGCAAAGCAAGCCCATTGAAACATTTGCGAAATATGAGCACTCCGTTACTCACTGCATTTTCAACTTCATCATCAGGCGCAACTTTACCCCTTACCATACAGGCCGTTGAAGATAAATCGGGGGTATCGAACAAGATCAGCAGTTTTACTTTACCACTTGGTGCGACAGTAAACATGGACGGAACAGCCCTGTATGAATGTGTCGCAGCAATATTTATTGCCCAGGCTTACAGTGTTGATCTAAGCTTTACACAACAGATCGTCATCGTATTTACGGCTTTGCTTGCTTCCATTGGTGCAGCAGCGATCCCTATGGCAGGATTGGTCATGATTACCGTAATCCTGACTGCCGTTGGATTACCACTTGAAGGTGTAGGTTTAATTCTGGCTGTGGACAGAATATTAGATATGTTCAGAACAGCAACCAATGTCTGGAGCGACAGTTGTGGCGCAGTGGTGATTGCAAAGACGGAAGGTGAGAAGTTGAAGGTTTGATGGAGGGGGAATGAGAAAATAAATGATTGAATTGTTGAATGTATTAAAAGGAGAAAATGATGTCAGAAAAAGATTTATATTGAAGGATAAACAAACACAAACAGAGTTAACTTAAAGAAAAAAATAGGCATCTCAACAGCAGCAGGAGACTGTACCGGACTGAATGTAGCCATAAGGGGTGTTGTAAAAAAGTCATTATGAATAAAAATATATATATACCGAACATCCCTGAAACTGAAAAGCCAAGGGTGGTGATAGTAGGAAGTGGTTTTGCCGGCCTAAAACTTTTGAGAAAAATAATTGGCAAAGGTTTTCAGATTGTAATGATCGATAAAAACAATTTTCATCAATTCCAGCCCCTACTCTACCAAGTGGCAACAGCAGGCCTGGAACCGAGCGCCATTTCTTTTCCGATAAGGAAGATTCTTCAAAAAGAGGTGGATGTTCATTTTAGGATTGCCGAAATCTACGAGCTGTATGCTGATGAAAAGGAAATTTCAACAAGCATTGGCAAGTTGAAATATGATTACCTGGTGCTGGCAATGGGTGCCAAGACCAACTTTTTCGCACAGCAGAATATTGAGCGCTATTCGCTTTCAATGAAAACAGCTTCCGATGCCATTTTAATTCGCAATACCATCCTCGAAAACTTTGAACTGGCACTGCTGGAAGAAGACACTGACAAAGTCGGTGAATACCTGAATATTGTTTTAGTGGGTGGAGGACCAACCGGAGTGGAGCTGGCCGGCGCCCTATCCGAAATGAAAAAGTTTATATTTCCAAAAGATTATCCCGAACTGGATTTATCAAAAATGAGGATAGTACTTTACGAGGCTACTCCAAAGATCTTAGCAGGAATGTCATCCCGTTCCGCCCAAACAGCACTGGAATACCTGACAAAACTTGGAGTAGAAGTCCATTTAGACACTAAAGTAGAAGATTACGATGGCTCACGCCTCAAATTATCCGATGGTAGCACCGTCCCTTCAAAAACAGTCATTTGGGTTGCCGGAGTCCAGGCCAATTCGGTTGCCGGGCTTACTGCTGAATCATTTGGCAGGGGTCATCGCATCAAGGTTGACCGTATGAACCGGGTGATGGCATATTCCGACATCTTTGCGCTTGGTGATTTATGCCTGATGGAAACTCCGAAATACCCCAATGGACATCCGCAGGTGGCCCAGGTGGCCATTCAACAAGCCAAACTCCTTGGAAGCAATCTGATTAAGCTTAAATCGGGATTTGCTCCCAAAGAATTTGAATATGCTGACAGAGGTTCTTTAGCGACCATCGGGCGCAACCGCTCTGTTGCCGACCTCCCAATCGGAAAGCTCAAAGGTTTCGTAGCCTGGATTTTATGGTCGGTCGTACATCTTTTTTCTATCGTAGGCGTAAAGAACCGCCTTTCAATCTTCCTGAATTGGTCGTGGAACTACTTTACCTATGACCAATCCTTGCGCGTGCTCATCAAACCCAAAACCAGGAACATTTGATGTACAGCAGGTGAATGAACTACCTCGAAGCAGAGCTATCGAGGTATCAAAACGAAATTTGTTTTTTCTCGATGCAAGCATCGGAGTACCAGCCTGCCCGGCTGGCAGGTTAAACTCATTCATCCCGATACGCTCCGCTATCGGGATTCGTTCAACTTACAAAGTTCAATTCGCTTCGCTTTTGAACTTTGAGTTTCACGAATAATATAGGATACTTTTTTACATGCACATTAGGTGGAGAGGCTATAAGGTTCGCTAAACGAATGCAGCTCTATCTTTTACCCTCCCATTCACCATAAAACTGTTGAAGAAAACTTTCCATAAACCGATGACGCTCCTCAGCCATTCTTTTTCCTGTGGGCGTATTCATCATGTCTTTCAACAATAGTAATTTCTCATAAAAGTGATTGATAGTAGGTGCTTGTGTCGCCTTATATTCAGCCTTACTTTGTTCGGGATTTGGTGGAATGGATGGATCATAGAGGCTGCGGCCTTTAAAACCGCCATAATTGAAAGCCCTGGCAACCCCTATTGCACCGATAGCATCCAAACGATCAGCGTCCTGAATTATCTGCAGTTCTTTAGAAACAAAAGGAGGCTGTTCATGCCGGTTTTTAAAAGAAACATAGCGTATAATTTGAGTAATATGTTCAACCGTCATTGCATTCACAGACAAAGACGTCAAGAATTCTGTTGCCCGCTGTGGCCCTATTTCCTCATTTCCATTGTGAAATTTAGCGTCTGCAATATCATGCAACAAAGCAGCCAGGTTAATCACAAAAAGATCGGCTTTTTCTTCTTTCCCGATCCGGACAGCCGTTTTCCAAACCCGGTAGATATGCCACCAATCGTGTCCTCCTTCTGCATCCACCAATTGTTTTTCGACAAAGTTTCTGGTTTGATCAACTATTTGCTGTTCTTTTAAATCCATGGGTATAATATTGATAAGCTTAGGGTTCACATCAAATGAACAAACTATTAATAATACTTTATGGCTGCATAGCCCACCCAATGATGGTCGTTGGCAGGAGCCGTAACCCCCATCCCCAGGTCACTCACCGGGATGGGTTCATGCTCAATACTGGTCGAATAACCTACCATACGACCTTTCAATGGTTCCTGAAAGAGGGATTCGTTAAGATCATTTAAAGTGAGTAGGCCCAGCGGTACGGAATAACGTCCACACCATGTCCATTTATATTTTCTAAAGTCTGCTCGTTCCACCGTAATATCACAAAACTCATGAAGTTTACCCGGACTCAAATAACCGGCAAGATCATGCAGGATGTCCATTTCCTTTCCTTTGGCATTTTTATAACTGGTACAGGCGGTGCCAAAGTATGCATAATTCTTCCCACCCCAGCCAAGATCACCATAATGAACCGCATCGGTGGATATGATAAAGGCATAGTCCTTACCCCATTTAAGATTTTCGGATGTGGTAGCTCCCTGAATGGCTTCTGATAAATCTTTTGCAATTTTCTGCATCCTCTCAAAAGGCATGGCCGGCACCAAAATGGAAACGATCTGAACGCTTGGATTATAATGCTGTAACCATGGAATCATCGCTTCCACAGAATGCTCAATAGATTGCATGGAATCATTAACCTGAAAATCGCCGGAAGGCAGATTCTTCATGATTTTTTCGCGTAAAGCAGAAACCCTAACCATGCCGGAAGGCCCTTTCCAGGCATCATAAGAGTCAAAAATCAGTTGGTTTTCCAAATGCAGTTGAGCAGCCTTGTGAGCCACACCAAAAATAATGATCGTTTTCGCCTTTAACTGTCGTAAAGTAGCAGGATATAAATACCCGACATAAGAATAATCATCATGCGGGCACAACACAGCCTTGGCTGCCTGTGAGCCCAAGCTATGATCTCGTTTTTCCAAGAGTTCACCTTGATTCCTTTTTATTCTGTTTAGGATACTATCGACCTGCCACGGGTATTGTGCAAATCCAACAGTATCGACCAAATGAGTCCGCTGTTTCATTTTATAGTTGGTATTATTACAAGAATTCACCGTTAACATTAGCACTAAAGCTATCAATAAAATTAGTATCATTTTTTTCATAAGCGGAATATCTATTCAACAAAACTAAAAAGAATCTTAGCTGAGTTCATCAAGAAGGTGATCCATTTTTGAAAAAGTTTTCATTAGTACATCATGCTTATTTAGAATCATACAAAATTATTTTAAAGGTTTCGGATTTTGTTGAGAATGAAATACTACTTTTGCAAGACCAATAAAAAACAATGACAATGAATTATGACATTTTAGTGTTGGGAAGTGGCCCGGGAGGATACGTGGCAGCTATTCGTGCAGCCCAACTCGGCAAAAAAGTTGCTGTAGTTGAAAAAGCCGAAATTGGTGGAATATGCCTTAACTGGGGTTGTATCCCTACCAAAGCCCTTTTAAAAAGTGCTCAAGTCCTCAACTATACCAAACATTCAGCCGACTACGGAATTACGATCAACGGGGAGATTAATCCCGACTTAACAGCTATGGTAAAACGCAGCCGGGAAGTAGCCAATGGAATGAGCAAAGGGGTACAATATCTTTTCAAGAAAAATAAAATTGAACTTATAGAAGGCTTTGGCGTGTTAAAGCCCGGGAAAAAAATAGAAGTGACCGGCAAAGACGAAAGAAAACAAACCTATAGTGCAGAAAATATCATCATTGCTACCGGTGCTCGCTCAAAGGAATTACCCAACCTGCCTCAGGATGGAAAGAAAATTATCGGCTATCGCCAGGCATTAACCTTAGACAAATTGCCAAAAAGAATGCTGGTAGTGGGCTCTGGAGCCATCGGCTCTGAATTTGCCTATTTCTACAACAGCTTGGGGGTAGAAGTTACGCTGGTGGAATTCTTACCCAATGTCGTTCCCCTGGAAGATGAAGAAGTTTCGAAACAGCTGGCACGTTCTTTCAAAAAAACCAAGATGAAAGTGATGCTTGAGTCTTCGGTAGAATCGATAGACACAAGTGGTAAAAGCTGTAAAGTCAGCATTAAAACCAAAAAAGGAATGGTAGAAGTGGAAGCCGATATCGTGTTGTCAGCAGTGGGCATTTCCACCAATCTGGAAGGAATCGGTTTGGAAGAAGTTGGTATTGCCACTGAAAAAGGCAAGGTAGAAGTTGATGAATATTATCAAACCAATGTAGCGGGCTATTATGCCATTGGTGACATTGTACACGGACCCGCTTTGGCTCATACCGCATCACATGAGGGAATCACTTGCGTGGAAAAAATTGCCGGTCTCGAAGTCAACCCCATTGACTATGGCAACATCCCGGCTTGTACGTACACCAGTCCCGAGGTGGCAAGTGTTGGTATGACTGAAAAAGCAGCCAAAGAAGCCGGCTATGAAATCAAAGTGGGGAAATTTCCTTTCTCTGCTTCCGGAAAAGCCAGTGCTGCCGGTAAAACTGAAGGCTTTGTTAAAGTGGTTTTTGATGCCAAATATGGCGAATGGCTGGGTTGCCATATGATTGGTGAAAATGTAACCGAAATGATTGCAGAGGTTGTCGTTGCCCGTAAATTGGAAACCACAGGACACGAAATTATTAATGCTATCCACCCCCATCCCACGATGTCGGAAGCTATTATGGAAGCTGTGGCCGCTGCATATGGTGAAGTAATTCATTTGTAAAAAAATTTCTTAATAAGTAGATTCATGTAAACATGATGGGCACAAGCGCATACTTACGCCAGAGGCGATAGGCTACCATCTCTATTTCAACGCCTTTTCTGCTTCGCCTATTCATTCCCACTTTCCTAAATCAACCCATCGATTGTCTTGATCAATCCATGCCCGAATTGGATCAGTCCCTACCTTTTTTAAAGAGGTATGCATCAGACTATACTGCTCATTTATTGGTGAATAAGATATCGGAAGTAGCTACATCAAAAGGTTCTTTCGACATAATCATTCAGGGTAAACTCATCTAATTATTTAGCTGGTCATCTTGGTCATATTTAATGCCCTTCCGCTCATTCGGATTACAAATCCGAATGCAAAAGAGATCAGGATTTTAAATTCTTTTGCCTTTGAGGGTCGGGATTGCAAATCCCGACCAGCTGTAGTTTTCACTGATGTTTGATCATAATTTATCAGTGTGCCATTTAAAAATACTCAAATGATGCGTTTGCCCTGCATAATCATTCCCTATATTTGTATAAAACAAAAAATAAACGGTATGGAAAAACAAGATGCAGCATTAGACATTTTAAAGACTGCTATTCTTCTTGAACGAAAAGGCAAGGCCTTTTACACTCAAGCAGCCAAGAACTGTGAAAGCAAGTCTGCTAAAAGGATTTTTGAGACCATGGCCGAGGAAGAGGAGGAACATCTGGCCTTTTTAACTATGCAAGCCCAAAGCTATGTAAAAAACAATCACTTTATTCACCCTGAAGCACATACAGAAGATGATACGAATGGGGAAATTTTCACTGAGCAGATTAAAAAAGAGATCAATGCGGCCAGCTATGAAGCCGCCGCCATTTCAGCTGCCATAGATTTTGAAAACCATGCCATCAAAGTGTATTCAGCACGTGCCAAAGATGCTTCCGACCCGGCAGAGAAAGAAGTATACCAGATGCTGGCTGATTGGGAAAGAGGGCATCACCATTTGCTCTATCGCCTGAGCGAAGAGTTAAAAGAAGAGATTTGGAATGACAATAATTTCTGGCCATTCTAAAGGCTAACAATAGACATTAAAAAAGGCGTTTCAACATGAAACGCCTTTTTTTTGTTTGAGGTGGAGTATTTAATTAAATTCCCTCAATCACGGTTGTCCATCCATGAATATCTTCTATGCTACCTTCCTGAATTCCCCGAAGTTGCTGGTATAGCTTGGTAGAAACGGGACCTGGTTCATCGCCATAGTCAACAGTTTCTCCCGTACTGTGATCCGTCACTTTTTTGATGGGCGAAATTATCGCTGCTGTTCCACATGCCCCTGCCTCCTCAAAAGAAGACAGCTCTTCAAAAGGGACTGGTCGGCGTTCCACTTTTAGTCCTAAATCCCTGGCGATTTGTTCCAGGCTCATATTAGTGATAGAGGGCAGAATACTTTCGCTTTGAGGGGTTATATAAGTATTATTTTTTATGCCAAAGAAGTTAGCCGGTCCGGCTTCGTCGATATATTTCTTTTCGAGGGCATCAAGGAAAAGCACTGATGCGAACCCCCCTTGGTGGGCTCTTTCGCTGGCACGCATCCCTGCGGCATAATTTCCACCCACTTTAATACTGCCTGTACCCAGTGGTGCAGCACGATCAAAATCGCGCACAACCTCAATGGCTACCGTTTTGAACCCCCCTTTAAAATAAGGGCCTACAGGTGTTACAAACACCATGAATAAATATTCATTCGCTGGTTTCACTCCCACTTCCGGTCCACTTCCAATAAGAAGGGGGCGAACATACAATGTGGCACCTGTGCCATAGGGAGGAATAAAACGTGCATTCATCTTAACAACCTTCACCACAGAATTATAGAACACTTCATCGCTAACCTCTGCCATCATTACTCCATTAGCAGAATTACGCATGCGTTTGGCATTTTCCTGCCAGCGAAACAAGCGTACCTTTCCATCTTTTCCACTGTATGCTTTCAAGCCTTCGAAGGCTTCCTGTCCATAATGTAAGGCGGTAGCCGCGATGTGAATTGGGATATACTCGGAAGAGCTGATTTCCATTTCGCCCCATCGTCCATTACGAAAGTAAGAGCGGACATTATAATCCGTTTTAGAATATCCGAAAGGCAGATTTCCCCAATCTGTATTTTGCTGATCCATTTTCAAAAGTATTTGATTGTCAATAAGAGGGCGAAGTTACGGATTTCCACTCAATCCTCCTATAATCGATATAAAATTACGTATTATACTTACAAAAGAGGCATTGGGCGCCCATATCAACTTTTTTATTAAAACATGGTTCAAAGAAGATTTTACAATCCTGAACACAAAAATTTAATATTCAAAGTAGGTGAGATGCTCGTATATTTGCTTAAAGAATAATTCAGCATGCAGAAGAAAAAAGACAAGGCTATCAAAGCCGCCCTTAATGCAAGAGATGAGCAGGAAACAGAAGCGGCCATGACGGTTCTCAATGAATTAATAGAGGGTTCGTCCAGGCAACAAGATTTATTTTTTGCCCGGGCAGAACTTTTTTATAAACTGAACCGCTATGGGGATGCCATTAACGATTATTTGCGTGTGCTGGAAATAAATCCGGAACATAAAGAGGCGATAGGTAAGATAGATATTCTTAAAACCATTTTGCGATACAATAACACCGATATTTATGCCAGCCCCAATACCGATATGGATCCCTGGCTTGAATAGCTTTTCGTGAAGAAACGCTAAAAGGCTTATCTTTGCCCACACATTTTGTAATCATGGAAGTACTTAAAACTAAAATCCCGGATTTATATATTCTGAAACCTAAAGTTTTTGAAGACCAAAGGGGATATTTTTTCGAATCATATAATAAAGAAGAATTTCTCCGCCTGGGTATTGATCAAAATTTTGTGCAGGACAATGAATCAAAGTCGATGAAAGGGGTTTTGCGCGGCCTGCATTTTCAGAAACCTCCTTTTACACAAGGCAAACTGGTACGCGTGATGCGTGGTTCTGTGCTGGATGTCGCGGTTGATTTGAGAAAAAACTCCTCCACTTTCGGACAATGGTCTTCGGTAGAACTTACCCAGGATAACAAATGGATGTATTGGATACCACCTGGTTTCGCCCACGGTTTTGTCACGCTGGAAGACAATACAGTATTTTTCTATAAATGTACTAATGTTTACAATAAAGCTGCCGAGGCTAATCTCCGATGGGATGACCCGGACTTAAATATTAATTGGAATATTAGCGATCCCATTTTATCGCCGAAAGATAAAACAGCACCTTTGTTCAAAGATTTTATCAGCCCGTTTTAGGAAACTGCTTCTTTATCACCTTTTAACAATTCTCTAGACAAAACAGGCTGCACTTTGTCAGATTCGAGCTACTTTTTAGGTTGAGATTCATTTCAACCAGACTTAGCCATAATTTCTAACCCTGATCCTCCCGGTTACGACAAGTAGACACAAAGAATCCTTGTAGAACCCTCTGATTTATACGGATGCCCGATTTCCTTTTTCACTCAAAGCATGAAAAAATAAATAAGAAGAAGTACTTTTGCAAAAAATTTGAAATGCCCACCGGAATGGTGGACGCTCAGCTCCTATGGAAAATAAAAGAGAAGACGGCCCCTCCACCAAAAATTGTTTGGAAATTAAAGGAGCCAGGGTACATAACCTTAAAAACATAGACTTATCCATTCCTCGCGACCAATTGGTTGTTATAACAGGTTTAAGTGGAAGCGGGAAGTCATCCTTGGCATTTGACACCATTTATTCAGAAGGTCAACGCCGATACCTGGAAACCTTCTCGGCCTATGCCAGACAGTTTATCGGGCATATGGAGCGACCCGATGTGGATCAGATTAAAGGATTGAGCCCGGTGATCTCTATCGAACAAAAGTCGGTGAACCGCAATCCGAGATCCACTGTGGGTACCATTACCGAGATTTATGATTTTTTCCGTCTTTTATTTGCCCGAGCCGCTGAGGCGTTTTCGTATAATACCGGTGAGAAAATGGTGCAGTACACCGAACACCAAATTATTAATCTGATTAGTGAAAACTACCAACACAAAACCATCTCCATTCTGGCACCACTGGTAAAAGCCCGTAAAGGTCATTACAGAGAACTTTTTGAACGGATCAGACAGCAAGGTTTTCTCCGAGTGCGTGTAGATGGTGAAGTCAGGGAAATTGAATTTGGCATGCAAATCGACCGCTATAAAGTTCATGACATTGAAGTGGTAGTTGACCGGATGCCGGTTAGCCCGAAAATGGAAACACGCTTGCAGAAAACCATTGAAACGGCCATGAAACATGGGAAAGGGGTCATCATGTTGCAAGATGAAGAGAGCGGGCAAATCAGACATTACAGTAAAAAAATGATGTGCCCCACCACGGGCATAGCCTACAACGAACCTGAGCCGAATTTATTTTCATTTAATTCTCCTTATGGAGCCTGTACTAATTGCAACGGCCTTGGAGTAGTTAATAAGGTGGACATGGATAAAGTATTTCCCGACAAAAGCAAATCCATCAAAAAAGGAGGTATTGCACCCTTGGGTGACTATAAGAACACCTGGGTTTTTAACCAATTGGAAACAATTGGATTGAAATACGGCTTCAATTTGAACACCCCCATCGGGGACATTTCGCCTAAGGCCCTGGAAATTATCCTGAATGGATCGAACGAAACCGTGGAGGTCAAGAAAGAATATCTGGGCATCACCTCTTCCTATTCCCTGGCTTTTGAAGGCCTGCTGAGCTATATTACCCAATACAATCGCGAAGACGCCTCCATCTCTTCCAAAAAATGGGCTGAAAGTTTCATGAATAAACATGTCTGCCCTGAATGTGGTGGAAGTCGCCTCAAAAAAGAATCTCTTTATTTTAAAATTGACGGGAAGAACATTTCGGAGCTTGCGCAAATGGATCTGTCTGAGCTTAAAAGATGGCTTAACGGACTGGAGGACAGACTCAGTGAAAAACAGCACATCATCGGCCGTGAGATCCTTCGCGAAATACGCACACGACTTGATTTTCTATTGGAAGTAGGTATAGATTATGTCAATCTTAATCGCCCTGCCAAGACACTTTCAGGAGGGGAATCTCAACGCATCCGGTTGGCCACTCAAATAGGTTCCCGCCTTACCGGAGTTATGTATATCCTGGATGAACCCAGCATTGGCCTACACCAACGCGATAATCATAAGCTTATTGAATCTTTGAAAGAGTTGCGCGACATTGGAAATTCTGTGATTGTGGTTGAACACGATAAGGATACCATACTTGAGGCGGATTACGTGGTAGATATAGGCCCCGGCGCAGGCCGATTGGGTGGAGAAGTTGTAGCCCAGGGCACCCCCACGGAAATTCTCAAAATGAAAACGCTCACCAGCCAATACCTGAATGGAGAAAAATCCATTCCCATGCTTGAAGATCGACGTATCGGCAATGGTAAATTTATTGTTTTAAAAGGAGCCATCGGCAACAACTTAAAGAAAGTAACACTAAGCCTCCCGCTGGGGAAATTTATCTGTATTACCGGTGTTTCAGGAAGCGGCAAATCGACGCTTATCAACGAAACACTTTATCCAATATTAAATCATCATTTCTTTCGGGCTTTAAAAGACCCCTTGCCCTACGCCAGCATCAGCGGCCTTGAGCACATCGACAAAGTCATCGAAATCAATCAGTCGCCCATCGGCAGAACACCACGATCGAATCCGGCCACTTACACCAAAGTGTTTGATGAGATCAGAAAATTATACGGCATATTGCCCGAATCGAAAATCAGGGGCTATAAACCCGGTCGGTTTTCGTTTAATGTAAAAGGCGGTAGATGTGAAACTTGCAAAGGTGCCGGCGTGCAGACCATTGAGATGAATTTTCTACCCGATGTATATGTGTTGTGTGATGACTGCCAGGGAAAACGTTACAACCGAGAAACGCTGGAAGTACGATACAAAGGGAAATCAATCAATGACGTCCTAAACATGACCATCCGGCAGGCTGTTGACTTTTTTGCCAAAATTCCTTCCATTATCAACAAACTACAGACGTTGAAAGATGTGGGACTGGGTTATTTGAGCCTCGGACAATCATCTACTACCATTTCAGGCGGAGAAGCCCAACGTGTTAAGTTGGCTACAGAGCTCTCGAAAAAGGATACGGGACAAACGCTTTATATCCTTGATGAACCTACCACAGGCTTGCATTTTGAAGATGTAAATGTTTTGCTCATCGTGTTGAATAAACTGGTTAACAAAGGAAATACAGTGGTGGTCATTGAGCACAATATGGAGGTCATTAAAGTTGCTGATCATATTATTGACCTGGGACCTGAAGGAGGTAGCGGGGGTGGAAAAATACTCTGCGAAGGCAGCCCACTCGAAATCATCAAGAACACCAGCAGTTATACAGCCCAATATTTAAAGGAAGAACTTCAGCCTTCAAGCAAAAAGTGAGGCTTTGGACGGTTAGTTGAAGCTATTTCTCGTGTGGAATTCTATTAGACCTTCCATGGGCGCCTGCGAAACTCTACCCATTTTTAGGTGATGTTCGGCAAGCACCTCCGATAAAATATCTTGAAAATAAAAAGCTACCGAGCCTACAAACGAAATTTCCAGTTCTTGATAATCGGTGTATTTAGTCAGCTGTTGACTCACAAATTCCTGAAAGTTATGCCTGACTATGTGCTGAATAACAGGTTCATGGATGTTGGCCGAAGCAAATTTTGCCAGGCCGGCAACCCAAAGATTGGCTAGTGAGTCTTTATAGATTTTATGAAGGATTTCAGAAAAATTCATCCCGACATAGGTATAGAATTTTTTAGTTAACTCTTCATTGACGTCACCACTCAGAAAAGCCTTTAAAAGAAGCTTTCCCACAAAAGTACCACTTCCCTCATCCCCTAAAAAGTAGCCCAACGAAGGAACCTTCTCCACAATTTCATGCCCGTTCCAAAGACAAGAGTTTGAACCGGTTCCCAATATGCAGGCAATACCCTTTTTATCTTTTAACAGCGCAAGGGCAGCTCCATCCAAATCATGCTGAACGGAAATAGATGCCTCTTTAAAAAAGTTTCCTAAAACGGCTTTCACCAGGACACAGTTTTCAGGGGTGGAACAACCGGTACCATAAAAAAAGATTTGTGTGACAGTTAAGTCCGCAAAGGAATCAGGTATAGCCTCATCAACCAAGTCATGGATTTCCTCAGCACCCAAATAATAAGGATTAATGCCTGGCGTATAAAAATTATCTACCACCTCTTTCCCGTCTAGCACAGCCCATTGGGTTTTGGTGGCACCACTCTCAATAATCAATTTCATAAAATAGCTATTAATTTGGGGACAAAGACAAGCAAGCCGATGATGGCCGCCGTAATGGCAGCGACCAAAACAGCCCCTGCCGCCATATCTTTCACCAGTCCTGCCCTTGAATTTATTTCGGGACTTACCAAATCGGTAAGCACTTCGATGGACGAGTTAAAGATTTCGGCCGAAAGCACGAATCCCATGGCAAAAACAAGCAGCATCCATTCAATAAATCCGATTTTTAGTAAGAAACCAAAAACTACCACCAAGAAAGCCGCCCCAAGATGAATCCACATATTATGCTGGCTGACAACAGCCTGTTTAATGCCCTGTGCCGCATACCGAAAACTTTTCAGTCTTTTTTTGAGTGAAAACGAATTGGCTCCGGAGGCCTTCTTAATTATGGTCATAGGTTTCTTTAATTCGGCTTCAAAGATAAGAAATCAGTTTAAATAGAAGGGTTTTGGATTACAAATGCTAAAAAAGAAAACATTTATTTGAAAATTACCAGAAAAATTTATCATTTTTCCAATTTTGTGGATTATTGATAATATAATTCCGTATTCGTTGATATGATTCATCGTCACGGATTATATGGTCGTGAAAACGGGATTGCCATGCAAAATCGGCATGGATTTTACGGGCGTGTTTGGTAACAACCGATTTATACGAACCAACAATTGACGACAGGGTATTTTTCCCCTGGTTTTGAAAACGTTTTTGACCGGGTGTAGAGACAAGGCAATGCCTTGTCCCTACGTTTGTCGCAATATTTTTGATCACATTTCGTTGATCATCCTGTTTATCAATTATTATTATTCCATGTACATGGTTTGGCATCACCACGAATGCACCCAATTGCACGAATGGAAAATGATTCGGAATTTCATCCCAAAATTTATGGGCAATATATCCGATTTCAGTTAATTGCATTGCAATAGTAGCGATACCGGGATTGGGTGTCTTTACAATTTCTCCGAAAAAATATTCTCTGTTTTTTGTGCAAATGGTAATAAAATAAGAGGCATTCCAACCATAATCCCATTTTTGAAGGCGCGTTGATGAAATGCGGTATTTATTGCGAAATTTATCCATTCCTTAATGCCTCATTTTATTTTCACAGTATCTTTTCATGTGTGTTTTCAATTGCTGTTTCATCCGATTTTAATTTTCACAATAAGCCTAAGAATGGTCCTATTCTTATTTTATACAAACCATCGATTTGCAACCCAAATATAGAAATTTTTCAATTGGGAGATGGTCCCGAAAGTTAAGATCACGCATATGCACCTTCCGAATTCATCGGGATTGTTCGTCTTACAAATTTCAACGCACTTTTCTGATATTCATTGGGACTGGTTGTTTTTGAAATCTGAGTCTAACGAATAAAATAATTACTATTTTTGCTGCTCGTTCATTGGGAAAAGAAGTTTTGGTTGCACATTTTTTTAACATAAAATTTTGTCATTCATAGCTTTTTAACATACAGCGATTTGCGGCAGTAGCTCAGTTGGTAGAGCATCAGCTTCCCAAGCTGAGGGTCGTGGGTTCGAGCCCCATTTGCCGCTCATTATTAATCAGTCGGTTATACAAATAGCTGCATGAAACTTTCCGGGATATCAAAACAAATTGATAAAGTTTTTAAGGATTAAACCTCCTGCCACAAGCTTGCATTCAGATAGCTTTTTTGTCCGTCTGAACATTCGAATGTAATAAGTTTAATTAACCGCCTCAGGGCAGAGCCATCGAGACATCAAACGGACTGACATTTTTTACTAACATTCTGTTTATCAACAATAAAGATAAGTTTACCCGCTTATTTTAAGTTTTTGTCAGGCACTTAGGTTTTCAGGTTTAGAATACTAAATTTCTTAAAGTCAAAAAGCAATAAGCCGTCAATATTGCATTTATCCAGAATAAGCTGGATGGCGGCACCAGCCATATAAGCACCTATAACACCCGGAACAAAACCCATCACCCCGCTTTCACTACAACCCGACACATCTTCAGGATTAGGGGGTTCCGGATAAATATCTCTCAGGTTTTTATTGCCCTTATAATTAAAAACAGCCAACTGCCCTTCAAATTTTAAAATGCTTCCATACACCAGCGGTTTATTCAATTTGACACAAACATCATTTACCAGGTATCTGGTCAAAAAATTATCGGAGCCATCCAGCACAATATCAAATTGCGAAATAATATTTTCCGCGTTTGATTTTTGTAACAATTCATTGAAAACGACACAGCTAACAGTTGGATTAAGTTCGTTTATTTTTTGTGCTGCCGTGGGCGCTTTGGGTTTTCCGATATCCGCGGCAGTAAATAATAACTGCCGGGGAAGGTTATGAATCTCTACATTGTCAAAGTCTACAATGCCAATGGTTCCAACTCCTGCCGCACTTAAATATTGCAATGCGGGACATCCCAAACCACCGGCACCTACTACCAGAACTTTTGCCTGCTTTAGTTTTATTTGTCCTTCTGCGCCCATCTCAGTCAGCATTAGCTGACGGTTGTATCGGTTTAGTTCTTCAATCGTAAGATTTGCCATAACTAAAATGTTTTATCCCAATCTTTCCATACCGGTTCGTAGCCACTGTCAGCAATAACAGACGCAACTTGTGCCGGTGTACGTTCATCGCTTATTGCAAACTGCTCTAATGAGTCTTCCTCTTCACTGTAACCCCCCGGATTTGTTTTGGAACCCGCACTCATGGTAGTAGTCCCCAGTTGAATTAAATGGTCTCTAAAACGTTCAGATTCTCTTGTGGAAATTGATATCTCGACATCTTCGTTAAACAAACGGTATGCACAAATTAATTGCACCAACTCCCTATCCTGAATGTGATAGCTGGAAATATCCACCCCTTCGGCCGGACGAATCCGGGGGAATGATAAAGAGTATTTTGTTTGCCAATAGGTTTTTTGTAGATAATCTAAGTGTAATGCACAAAAAAAGGAATCGGTGCGCCAATCTTCCAATCCCAATAAAACACCCACGCCAATTTTGCGCATGCCTGCAAGTCCTATTCTGTCAGGGGTTTCAAGGCGATTATAGAAGTTTGATTTTTTTCCTTTTATATGATACTCCCCGTATTTTTCTTTGTGATAGGTTTCCTGATATACCAAAACGGAATACACTCCGGCAGCTTGTAACTGAGCGTATTCATCCTGCGACAAAGGCTGTACCTCAATGGAGATATTTGCAAAATGGGGTTTGATAATTTCGATGGCCTTAAGAAAATAATCTACATGAACCATATGATTCGATTCGCCCGTAACCAACAGGATATGATTGAAGCCCAGTTGTTTGATGGCTTTTATTTCCTGTAGAATTTCATCCTTTGATAATGTTTTCCGTTTTATTTTATTGTTGACGCTAAACCCGCAATAGGTACAAATATTCGTACACTCATTGCTTAAATACATGGGTGCGTACAGTTGAATGGTTTTACCAAAACGTCTTTGGGTAAGCTGGTGACTAAGCTGTGCCATCCGCTCTAAATAAGGCAAAGCGGCTGGCGAAACCAACGCTTTAAAATCTTCCAACGTCCTGTGTGTGGCATCCAGGGCAGCTTCCACATCCTTTGATGTCTTGGCCTGAATGGATGCCAGAACATCGTCCCAGGAATACCGATCGAAAATATCTTTAAATAGTTCCATCTAAAAATTGAGTTAACGGACTTGAAGCATTTGCATAATGAACTTTACGGGCCAACCGGCTTTCAAAAGCCATCCGGCCGGCCATTACCGCGAGTTTGAAAGCCGTAGCCATCCGGGTGGGATCACCGGCAATGGCAATAGCCGTGTTTACCAGAACCGCGTCGGCGCCAATTTCCATAGCAAGGGAAGCGTCCGAAGGTGAGCCTATACCAGCATCGATGATTACAGGAACCTTACTTTGTTCGATGATGATCTGTAAAAAATCAAATGTTTTCAAGCCTGCATTGCTTCCTATCGGGGAACCTAAAGGCATAACAGCGGCAGTGCCCACATCTTCCAGTCGCTTACACAGCACGGGATCAGCCTGAATATAGGGCAGCACGACAAAACCCAGCTTTGCCAATTCTTCCGTGGCTTTCAGCGTTTCTATAGGATCGGGCATTAGATATTTTGGGTCGGGATGAATTTCTAATTTCACCCAGTTGGTTTCCAGGGCTTCTCTTGCCAGTTGTGCTGCCAAAACGGCTTCTTTCGCGTTACGGACCCCTGAAGTATTGGGCAACAGGTGAATGTGGGGATGTTGTAAATGAGACAGCAAAACATCGCTGTCCGCTTCGACATCCACCCGCTTTAAAGCCACCGTAACCATTTCTGATCCAGAGGCTAACAGGGCTTCTTCCATTTGTTTTCCCGAACCAAATTTGCCTGTTCCGAGAAACAGACGTGACTGGAATGTTTTATTCGCTATGATTAACTGATTCATATAATAAAGTATTGAATTGTTGAAGTAATAACTTTTTGTCGGGATGATGTGAGATCGCTCCTGAAACTGCCACACCATAGACACCGGTTCTCGTAAGGACGGCTATATCGTCTAACCCAATGCCACCGATAGCATAGACCGGAAATTGAATTTGGCGTTTTGCCAACTCATCCATAATTATTTTATATCCCTGAAAACCTAAAATGGGACTGAGGTTTTCCTTGGTGGCCGTAAAGTGCAACGGGCCCAAACCAATATAGCTACAACCCTCTTTCACCCTTTGTAACACATGTTCAATGGTATTGGCAGTACCCCCGATTATTTTTCCGGTTCCCATTATTTTTTTTGCTTCTTGAACATCTCCATCCGTTAAACCCAAATGCACCCCGTCGGCATCGACGGCTTTGGCAATACGCGGATGGTCGTTGACGATAAAGGTTGAACCATAATCAGCACACATTTTTTTTACCCGGGCTGCCAAGTTTGTCAACTGATCTGCTTCAGCATTTTTAAAACGCAGTTGTATCCATTTACAGTCAGCATCCAGCGCTTGTTGAATGTGGGCCAACTGCTCTTTTGAAGTTGCTCCTCGCGAAATGTATTGCAGTTTACTAAACATGGTGATAGCCTAAAAGTGTTTTGTTGCTATTTAAGAATTGCTCTGTATATATTTTTGCATTTTTGCACGCGTCCACCAAGTCGAATCCCAACGCGAGGTTCGCGGTTATGGCAGCAGATAAAACACAGCCCGAACCATGCTTGGCAGTTACAGCAGTGGAAACTGCGTCAAGTCTTTCCGTTTTGTTTTTGGAGAATAAATAATCAGCACCAGGATCATCAGGGTTATGTCCCCCTTTTAATAAAACATTACTATAAGCCGCTAATTTTCGTGATGCTTCTTTCGGATTTGCAGATGGGAAGAGGTGCATCGCTTCATTGTAATTAGGTGTTATTAAAAAGGTTTTGGACAAGGCCTCAAATAACAGTGTTTCACTCATCTCCCCGTTCCAGAATCCAAAGCCGCTGCTGGATGAAATTACCGGGTCTATGACAATTTTGATCGTATTATTTTTTTGATGAATGAAGGAAGTAATCTTTTCTAAGGCATTGATATTTTTGACAATTCCAATTTTTATCGCCCGTACAGCATAGCGCAATAACATGATTTCAAGTGATTGTAGCATGTCTTTTTCGTCTTCCCACCGGATGGCAAAAAATTTATCTTCCGTTTGTACCGTCTGGGCCGTACTAATCCCCAAGCCATATACTTTATGCTGTTCAAATGTTTTAATATCTGCAAGCAAACCCGCCCCCGCGCAGGGGTCAAAACCTGCAATGCTTAAAACTGTCGGTCTGCTTGCTTCCATGCTTTTTGTATTAATTTAAACTGCGCAATCCCTTCATCGGGCTTTTTCCATATAGCACCTAAAACGGCTACCCCATCGAATTTCATATCCCTTGCCCGCTGAATGTTTGATGCGTCAATACCACCGAGGGCAATCACTTTCGGAAGATTTAACCGAACCGGAAAAACAAAACCATCGGAAAGCGTGGAAACGTATCCCTGCTTAGAAATACTGTTAAAAACCGGTCCAAAAAAAGCATAATCAAAATAGGACGAAAGATTCCTGTATGATTCCGTTCGATGAATTGAAGTGGACAGCATATTATCAGACCCTTTTAACCGCGCCAGTTCTCCTACATTCATTTCTTTTCTCTTTCCTTCAGTAAAGTGAAGACGATTTATTCCTAAATCACCAGCCATTTCATGATGTTGATGCAAAGCAATTCGATGATGGAATTGCGGTTTAACATGCTCTATTAATTTCTTCATTTCATCAGCCTCAAGGTCAGGTTTTCTCAGGTGTAATGTTTCCAATCCTTCATCAAATAAGGCATTGATGATGGTAGCTTCATCAGCTAAGGGTGTTGGAGAAGAAATTGCTATTAACATCTATTGATAAATTTCTTTTCCTCTTTCCATGAACTCTTCCGATTTTTCCTGCATACCATTTTCTGCAACATCTCTTATTTCCTGTGTTATCTGCATCGAACAGAATTTTGGGCCGCACATGGAACAGAAGTGGGCTACTTTTGCCCCATCGGACGGCAAGGTTTCATCGTGAAATTGAAGTGCTGTATCGGGATCGAGTGATAAATTAAACTGATCCTCCCACCTAAATTCAAACCTTGCTTTGCTCAATGCATTATCTCTGTATTGTGAACCGGGGTGACCTTTTGCCAGGTCAGCAGCGTGTGCTGCAATTTTGTAGGTAATTACCCCATCTTTCACATCTTTTTTCTCGGGCAATCCTAAATGTTCTGTGGGCGTAACATAGCAAAGCATGGCAGTTCCATACCAGCCGATCATTGCTGCACCGATAGCTGAGGTAATATGGTCGTAACCGGGTGCAATATCCGTGGTTAATGGGCCTAAAGTATAAAAAGGAGCTTCCTGGCAATACTCCAATTGTTTTTCCATGTTTTCTTTTATCATGTGCATCGGAACGTGGCCTGGACCTTCGTTCATTACCTGAACATCATATTTCCACGCAATTCTATTGAGCTCACCCTGTGTTTTTAATTCTGCAAACTGTGCTTCATCATTGGCATCAGCAATACTGCCCGGACGTAGGCCATCGCCCAATGAAAAGGCAACATCATACTGCTTCATGATCTCACATATTTCTTCAAAATGGGTGTATAAAAAATTCTCTTTATGATGCGCTAAGCACCACTTTGCCATGATAGAACCACCACGGGAGACGATGCCTGTCAATCGTTTTGCCGTCATGGGAATATACCGCAAAAGTACCCCTGCATGAATGGTGAAATAATCAACCCCTTGTTCTGCCTGCTCAATAAGGGTGTCTTTAAAAATTTCCCATGTAAGGTCTTCCGGCTTGCCATTCACTTTTTCTAAAGCCTGATAAATGGGAACGGTACCAATTGGCACGGGTGAATTACGGATAATCCATTCGCGGGTTTCATGGATATTTGACCCTGTAGATAAATCCATAATATTATCAGCCCCCCAACGGCAAGCCCAAACGGCTTTTTCTACTTCTTCTTCAATGTTACTGCTCACTGCACTGTTTCCAATATTTGCATTGATTTTTATCAGGAAATTTCTGCCAATAATCATAGGTTCCAGTTCGGGGTGGTTGATGTTGGCAGGAATAATTGCACGACCCGCAGCGACTTCGTCCCTCACAAATTCCGGACTAATCATTCCAAGGGGTGTATGGGCACCAAAGCTATTGCCGGCATGTTGTTGCGAAAGCAATGCGTATTGGCCATTGAGTTTGAATTTCAAGGTATCAATTCGCTGGTTTTCCCTGATAGCGATATACTCCATTTCCGGGGTAATAACACCTTTTTTTGCATAATGCAGCTGGGTAACATTAGCATCTTTTTTCGCACGTAATGGATTCTTAATATGTTCAAAGCGATGCTCATCTAAGGACGTATCTTGCTGACGCTGCTTACCATATACAGAAGAAACATTATCCAACTGCTCCACATCATTTCTATCCAACACCCATTGCTCCCGCAAACGAGGCAAGCCTTTCTTTATATCAATCGTTGCATTCTCATCAGTGTAGGGTCCGCTGGTATCATACACAATTACCGATGGGTTCTCTTCCCTTTTGCCACTCGCTAATTTTGTTGGCGAAAGGCTTATTTCACGCATACCAACTTTAATAGGATGAAGCTTACCATCTACATAAATCTTTTTTGAAGCCGGGAATGGCTTACACGAGATAGCTTCCTGTCCTGGTGCTTTATCTGTTATTTTCATACAAATATCTTTAAATGAAGTTTTTTTGTTTACAGACTTGAATACTCATCAATGATAGGGGCATCGCTCCTCAACAAATACAGTAATATTTTTCATGCCTAAGGCAGAAAAGAACTATCCGCCTTGTGTAGCATTTATTACCAAAACATTATCGTTGGGCTGCAATACATAACTTCCCCATTGTGCTTTGGGAACAACGGTTTTATTAACGGCAACGGCAATGCCTTTTTGCTTTTCACCTACCCAATTGTCTAAAATATTTTGGATAGACGTTTTAGCCTCAATTTGACGTGTGTGATTGTTGAAGGTGATTTCCATTCCTTTTATATTTTTATAAAACTTAAGGAATGGCGGAATGCGATAGCATATTCCTACTTTTCCCTTCGGCAGCATTACCTACATCAGGTTCACAGGGTTTTATCTCAGCCCGTAAGGCACCCCTAAAGTTTGTGCAAATTTATATAAAAATTCCAATAGCACTTCAATAGTTTGGCTAAATAATATTTTGTCCGAAGGACTCCCATGGAGATGTGCTGAAGATAAATGTTATTTAGCTCAAGCTTTCAGCCTAATCAGATGTTTATTTCATATCTTTCTTCTTCTCCCAGCACACTTTAAGCACCTTGGCTACAAAGCAGCTATTTCAGCTAGGCACTTAAAATGCCTCCGTCAATATGCAGCGTCGTTCCTGTAGAATAGGTGCTTTTCATCAAAAATATATAGCCTTCTACAAGCTCATTTTGGGTGGCAAGCCTGTCCATTGGTAGTTTGGGCTCTATATTCCGAATACTGTTAAGGCGTTCCGTATCATTTGGTTTGCTTTCAACAAATCCCGGACTAATTACATTGATTCTTTTGGGAGCAATCTCAGCAGAAAGTGATTTTGCCAGCGATTCAAGCGCTCCATTTGCACTGGCATGCCAATAAAAACCAGGATAACTTCGTTGGGACGCAATCCCGGAAGTTAATATTATTGAAGCCTTTGGCTTTAAGTTCTTCAGGCAATAACGTACAAGATTGTATTGAGTCCAAAATTTTTCATCAAACGCCTTGCGCACAGCTACAGTGTTGCTGTTTACAAATAAATCGGTAACGCTCGAGCCACGTAAAGTAATTATTAAATGGTCGAGCATCCCTACTTTCTCCGAGAAAGTAATAATCTCCGATTCCTTATTGGCATCCAACTGAACTATTTCAACATCATTTCCAAGTGCTGCTTTCGCAAGCTGCAATTTTTCCAGGCTTCTGGATGCGATGATGATTTCTACATTCTCTTTCTTGAGCCTTTTGGCTAATTGAAGTCCAATCCCTGAACTTCCTCCGATAATTACAACTCTCTGTATCATTTCCTTATTTATCATCTATTATTAGCATAGCTATTGACAGCTGCTTTTTTCAAAGATCCTATAATGTTTCATATCGGCGCGAAATATACAGAATAATACCTACAATCGGATAAGATCATCAAAGCACTTCATTCTCCTTATCAATCGATACTTCTAATGAAACAAGGAAATTACGATTTGATTTCTATTATGTCCTTCGATGTATTTCATACTATAAATATACTAAATACCAGCTAATTACAGCTACAGAAGTGCTATTTCCATTAACTAACTCGAATAAAATTTTGAGTTTTTAGACAGTCCGACGGCTCGAATATGGGGGGGGGTTGGCATTTCAAGGCAACCTCCCCATATCAAATCGCTATAAATTTTATTAAAAGATTAGATTATTTAACCAAGATACTAATCATTTGAACACGTTGAAAATCTTTCTCCGATTTATGCCCGTAACCCTTGGTGGTAATTTTGATGTTATAAACTCCTTTTTCTTTTGTATTAGGATATGTATAACTCAGTTTGCCAGATTTATTGCCATCTTTTACTGTAGTTGTCGTTTTAACTGTTTCAAAGATATTTTCATTTGGCAATAATTCTTTGTGCAAGGCATTCAGCTTAATGACATGTTCAGGCATACCCGCTTCAATAAGTGCTTTGTCGGGTTTTATGGTGGCTAATTTTTCAGCATGCTTCTTTTGCAAATTCTCAATACTCGTTTTCGGAGCAATTACTTCTATTTCAGATACAACTTCTTTTACTGGCTCTCCATAATCGAGTGTATGCCAGTCAAGTTGAATTGGTTTTCCGGCTTTAACAGACTTGCTTACATCTGTTAGTATCTCTTTTGTAATGTTGTTATTTGCTTCAAATGCTGCTAAAGTATATGGGAATGGCTGATTGTTATAGGATTTAACCTTAATAGTCCATGGCCCTGGTATTGCCCCTCTTTGTAATCGAAACATTACAAACCCGGATCCTGTCACTGAATGAATAAAAATCTCTTCCGGTGTTAATACTGCTCCAGATGGATTAATAACTTCAAGGGTAATTTCATTTTTGTTTACTGGTGGACGAGGCACGTATTTAACCGTGGTATCTTTCCATTGAATTGTAAATGAAGTTTCCTGATCTTCCTGAGCAGAAATACGAACGGTTATTCCTTGTGATAAAATATTTGCCTGGCCATTGTAAGCAAGAGGGATTGCAGCGTAATCAGATCTTAAATAGTTGAATACTTCAAAAAGATCATCAACGTTTGGCATATATTTCATAACACCACCTGTAATATTCGCAATTTGCTGAAGTAAATTTTGATCAGATGCCGGACCCATTGGCAACGTAAAAACACGAATATTTTGGCTTTTCATTGAGTTTGCTACTGTTATTGGATTAGCTCCCCTATTATTTATCCCATCTGTTAGCAGCAACATGCCTTTTGTATTAACAGCGCCATTTAATTGAGCCGCACCGACATTCATAGCATCACCAATTGCAGTCATTTGCCCAATATTGAAATTAATATTTGAAATTTTTGCTCTGGCATTATCTCGGACGGCGGTTGCTGTAATTTTAGTTAATGGAAATTCAACGGTTTGGTTTGTTGAATAAGAAACAACTGCGAACTGATCTTCAATGTATGTGAGGTTTACAGAATTTTCTGCAGCTGTTTTTGTTGTCCCCACATAACCGTAAGAACTCATACTGGGAGAGCGGTCAACTAATAAAGCAATACTTATTGGATTTGGCGTTCCCACTTCTGCATTTTCAATAACCAGTGCAAAGTCTTGCCAGGGCGTATTATCAAATGGTGGTTGTGCATTTCCTTTTAAATCGGCAGCAATAACTTTTACTGTAAAAACACCATCAGGTTTTTCGATATAAATACATTCAACGTTATTAATTGTGTCAAAATTTCCACCTGTTTTTGAGAAACCCGTGCCTACATCAAATACATTTCCTTTATAAATATTCCCGGTTAATTTACTTGTTACTTCAAGATTCAGATTGTTCACCAAAGCAGGATTGGCACCAGCTGAACCAAATTTATCTGTCCATACCAAAGTAATGCGCATAGCCTGTGTTGGCAATATGGATGAAGCATCAACTGAAAATTCTTGTCCGTTTGCTGTAAACGGATTTGTTTGGTCGTAATATAAAGAGGTTGACCTTTTAGTAAGCGGATGTTGTACCAGCATATTTTTAATATTTACTCGACCCCATCCCTGGTCGTTATTTGGAATATGCCCTATAAGTACAGGGTTGCCACTAGCATCTGTTCTTCCTGTTGTTCCTCCTTCAATATCATCGGCACCATTAATTAAAATTGCTTTAATCATTGCCGGGCTTGGTTGTTCTCCACCCTTTCTGTTTTTCCACCACTCTGAAAGCAATGCTGAAATTCCAGAAACGGCAGGCGCTGCCATTGATGTGCCAGACATATAGGTGTACATGCTGTGTGTGCCGGGAATAGGAACTCCTCCTGATTTCGAAGATAAAACAGATGATATATTAGTACCCGGAGCAACAACATTTGGCAAATATCTGCCGTCTGCTGCCGGTCCTCTACTTGAAGAAGCCCTTAAACTGTCAATGTTACTATCTTTTTGAGTATTACCAACTGTAATCGGGTTTTTTGCTTCTTGAGGAGAGAGCATTGTACTTAAATTCGGACCACTATTGCCTGCGGCAAAAACTACAATTAAATTTTTTAGTGCGGGTAAGTTTGCCGGGTCACGAACCAACTTATCCCAAGTGCTTGCATTAGCTGTATACCCCGACCCAACACCACTCAGATCATGCCATGAGTTATTCATAATATCAGCACCCTGCCCTTTAGCATCAAAACTTAATGTACCCCAACCTGTAGTTGGAGGCCATGGTCCCATGAGGGCATTTTGCGTAACATACCTGGTGTTTGGAGCCAATCCTAGTCCATACAAAAAATTATCCGCATCTTTTAAACCATCAGCAGCATTTCCGGCGGCAATGCCGGCTACATGTGAACCATGACCATTTGTATCTCCATCGGGTGCAGGGATAGCATATTCAACAAATGCAACCTGCCGGCCCTGAAGTGCCGGCCTGGGGACATAGTTAACTACAGGATCATTGTTTTTTGCATTAACATCAACTCCTGTATCGCAAATTGAAACAATCGTATTATTCCCTTTTACTAAAGCATCATTGGTCAAAAAATCAACATATCCCGGGATAGCTTGTGTCCCTAAATCGTTAAGATTATGAGCCAATATCTGGTCTTGTTTTTCACCTAGTAAGCCTGGTTCAGGCGAAGCGTATTCAATCCAGCGAACTCCTCTTAAATTGGCAATTTTATTTATTTGTTTTTTATCTATTTTGACCACGAAATGATAATAATGGTCATTGGTTTCACTTATTCCATCGGTATGAATATATGCATTTATCTTTTTCAGCTCATCGCGAACATTTTCTGCTTCGGCTTTGGTGTGAACAATGATTCTCACAAATTCAATCATCCCTTTTTTATCATCAATGTTTTGATGAATCCTGTATGCAGGCTGGAAGTACCCGTGCCAGGCTATAAAAGTTAAATGTGACAGAACCTCCATAATGGAATTATTTGCTTCTATAAATAATCCATATCGTGAAATCGATTCAATTACTTTAGCTCCGGTTTTCTCAATGGCTTCAATCCATTCAGGATTAGGGGGGGCTATTAGTTGCACTATAAAATGAGTCCAATTATTTTCCATTTTTTTAGAAACCTGAAGTTCTAATGGTAGTTCAGCAGGTCCTTTCTCAATATCAATACGGTATTTTCCAATCACTAAAATATTTTTATCAGGCAGTAGATATACCCGATAACCTTTTATCTCAATGGTGTTAATTTGGTCATCTCCACCAGAAATGAGATAGCCATGCGGCAGTACATACTCAATTTTACAACCTGCTGAGATAATTGCATTATACAATTGTTTGTCATCTTTTGCAGTTTTAATTTGCGGATTTGAAATGATTGCATTTTTCATAATTTGTCCTCCAATTTTTGTTAAAATAATTACTTTTAAATATTTGTTTTTATTGCCTATAAAACATCCCGGTATAATCAGTATTGCGTTTATTTCCTCATTATTATTTATAGAAGTTGTGCTTGCAGAACCATACACAGTCTACAAGAGCATCTTGTATTTCGTTTGTATTCAAGAAGATCATCTATTGGGTTATTAAAATTATTCTCTAAAACATGGGTGTATATTTCAGCAGTTCTCCTGCTTGGGTACCCCAAGCATTCTTGAATATGCCTTAAATCAATTGTTGGCAAACAAAAAGGCACAATGGCTTTCTCGCATTGAGTATGCAGAAATAAGGTAATATTTGGTCTAAGTTTCACAATAGGATTTTAAAAGGGTTTTCTCCTTGTTTATCCAAACCGTTGATTTGCAACCCCAAATATACGAAATTTTAATTAGAAAACAACTAAAATAGAAATTAGGTGTTTAAATAATTTTGTGGAAGCTGAGCCCATCAACCATGGGATTTAAACATAGCATGCAATATACAGCATAGTCAACATTGAACAAAATCAGTTCAATTTAGCACTCATTACTTCTCCTTGCCTATATTTGTAAAAAACGAAAACGATGGTTTATTGTCTGGGGGAAACCCTTCTGGATATATTTGTGAAACAGGATGGTTCGAATACCCAAGCAGCTGTTTTTATGCCTGATGAGCCTGGTATCCCAGGCGGTGCAATGTTGAATACAGCGGTGTCGGTGGCTCGATCAGGTATACCGGTGAGCCTGGTAACAGAGCTGGGCGATGACGACAAAGCAGCATTTATCCTCCGCTTTTTAAAAAAGAACAACGTTCAACTGCAGGGAATACGTCAATATCCTCAGATGGAGACCTCGGTGGCATTGGCTGTTCTCGACCAAAACAAAAAGGCATCCTATACTTTTCAAAAGCACTATCCACCGCTTCGGCACTTGATGCCTCTCCCCTCTTTCACAGCGCAGGACATCCTGCTATTCGGCTCTTTGTATTCGCTGGAAGATGGTATTCGCAAAGATCTACTGAAATACCTGCATGCTGCCCGTCAGGCGGGAAGCACCATCATTTATGACCCAAACATCCGGCAGGATAAAATCAGCCACAAAAGCCTGCTTTGGCAAAAGGTAAATGAAAATCTTAATCTTGCCGATGTCATCAAGGCTTCTGATGAAGACCTCACGGCTTTGTTTGGTGCATTGTCGCCGGAAAGGCTACTGGCCTCGCTTCGGGAAATAAATCCCCGGGCATTGACAATCATGACAAGGGGTGCATCGGGCTTGCTTTGTGGCTGGGAGGATGAAATCATTAGTCTTCCGGCCACGAAGATTGAAGTTAAAAGCACAGTGGGAGCCGGTGATGGCTTTAATGCCGGCTTAATTCATGGATGGGTAAAGCAAGGCTATACAGCCGGGAAATTACAGACCTTGAATCGACTGTCTGCCGGGAAGCTTCTGGAGTATGGCGTTTCATTTGCATCGGCAATCTGTGCGTCGGATGAGAATTATATTCCTCTGGGTTGGAGAAGTGCATAGAGTTTGGAGTTTTTAAATCCCAGGCTTTGTAATGATAGCGCTTTAGGCGCTTTTCCCGCGGCAGGCTCCATAGGAGTCCCTTCGGGAGACAGCAGCGGCAGCCCACAGACGGCAAGCCGCATGGAAGCTTTTGCTGCAAACGCGACGCAGGAGCGCTTTGAAGCATTAGCTGACAAGGCCTGCCGGCGAGGACTATAGCGGATGGCCCGATTAGCCGCCCAACAAACAAAACGAATAGATACTGTCGTAAAAGAAATATTCTTGGGCTTTTGAATTAAGCGAGCATAAGATTTACTAATTTTGCCGCATACAATAGGGGTGCCTTACTACAAGGGCTGAGATTAAACCCTCTGAACCGGATCCGGGTAATGCCGGCGTTGGGAAAAGAGTACAAGCCATCGTTGAGATTCCTCTGTTGATTTAATTGTTTTACATAATTTAAATCAATCGAGCCATGCTTAAAAAATTATCTTTTAGTTTCATTATCTTACTGTTTCCCTGGCTTTTGCAGGCACAGTTTCAATTAAGTGGTAAAGTTGTAAACCGCGAAAACGGACAAACTTTGCCCGGTGCCAATGTGGTAGTAGGTGCTTATTACGCGGCTACGACCACACAATCAAATGGCGAATTTTCATTCACAAAGCTGAAAGCGGGCCGCTATCAGGTCAAAGTGAGTTACGTGGGTTTTGAGACCTATAAAACCACGGTGACGCTCAAGCAGGATACTTATTTGAATATCCGGCTTAAACCTACTACCTATATGAGTGATGAGGTGATTATTTCGGCTACCCGCGCGGGGAAAGACTCGCCGACAACACATGAAAATATCAGCAGCAGGACTATCGACCAAAACAATATGGGTCAGGACCTTCCTTTTGTTTTGAGCCAAACACCTTCGATGGTGGTAAATTCAGATGCCGGAGCCGGCGTGGGTTACACGGGAATGCGAATCCGGGGTGTTGACTTAACAGGCATCAACGTGACCCTTAACGGTGTGCCGGTAAACGATGCCGAATCGCAAGGGGTTTATTTCGTTGACTTGCCCGATTTGGCTTCTTCGGTGGATAACATTCAGATTCAGCGGGGTGTGGGCACATCAAGCAATGGCTCGGCTGCCTTTGGTGCCAGCATCAATATTAAAACAGATCGGTTCGACCCACTAGCTTATGGTGAACTGAACAGCACTTTCGGTTCTTTTAACACCACCAAAAACAGCCTTCGCTTTGGTTCGGGTTTGTTGAATAAGCACTGGCTGGTGAGTGGCCGCTTTTCGGTTATCCATTCGGACGGGTACATCGACCGTGCTTCTTCCAATTTGCAATCGGCTTATCTTTCAACTGCCTATTATGGCAAAAAGGATATCTTTAAGGCCATTGCCATGCTGGGCCACGAGAAAACCTATCAAGCCTGGTATGGCGTTCCTAAGGACAGCCTGAGCACCAATCGCACGTACAACCCCGCGGGAGAAATGTATGACGCCAATGGCAAGCTCCTGGGATATTATAATAACCAGACCGATAATTATAAACAGGACTATTATCAGTTGCATTATGCCCATCAGTTTAATAAGAAGCTGAACCTGGCTACCGCCGCGTTTCTAACCCGTGGCATCGGCTATTACGAATCCTATAAAAACGATCAGCAGTTTTCAAATTATGGCATGAGCGACACTTTAATTGGAGGTGCAACGGTGAACCAAACGAATTTGATTCGCCAAAAATGGCTGGATAACTATTTCTATGGGGTGAACATTAGCGGGAATTACCAAGGCAAACGAATGAAATTGTCATTTGGTGGAGGCTGGAATCATTATGACGGAGATCATTTCGGAAAGATCGTTTGGGCTCAGGTTGCCCGTTTGGGCGATTTCAACCGCAATTGGTATTTCAACACCGGACTGAAAACAGAATATAATGTTTTTGCTAAAATGAATTATAAGCTAAGCAGTACCCTGAGCTGGATGACTGACTTACAAGTACGTAGCATCGACTATCAGATCAAGGGAAACCATGACGATTTACGAGACTTAACACAGGAACATACTTTCAGATTTTTTAATCCCCGAACCGGCCTGTTTTACAGTTTAAATTCAAATAATAAATTATATGTGTCGGTGGCTGTTTCTCATCGCGAACCTAACCGTTCGGTTTACCGCGATGCAGACCCGGGTCAGGATATCAGAAGTGAGAAATTATATGATTACGAATTGGGATACAAATTCACATTAAAGACTTTTTCGCTGAATGCCAACCTCTATTATATGGATTATACCGATCAGTTGGTACTTACTGGAAAAATTAATAATGTGGGCTCTGCCATCATGACCAATGTGCCCAAAAGTTACCGTGCCGGATTGGAACTCAGCGCCGGATGGCAACTGGCCAGAAATTTACGTTGGGATGCCAATGCCACTTTTAGCACGAATAAAATCAAGAATTTTACCGAATATGTGGACAATTGGAACTATTGGGATGACCCTGCCACCCAGCCTTATCAATACAAGCACTATCTGGGGACTAGCGATATTTCCTTTTCACCGAATGTGATCTCGGGAAGTAAACTTACCTATAAACCCGTTCGTCACCTTAGCATAGCCTGGGTTTCGAAATATGTGGGAAGACAGTATATCGACAACACTTCCAGTGTTGAACGTAGCCTCCATCCTTATTGGGTAAATAATCTTCAATTTGAAACCACCATTCAAACAAAACTGTTTAAAGAAATCGGTTTCCAACTGAGTCTGAACAATATCTTTAGCACCTCTTACGAAGCCAACGCGTGGGTATATCGTTATGTGTACAACCAAACAGAATCAGAAATGAATGGTTATTTTCCGCAGGCTAAATTCAATATTATGGCTGGCATTCATTTGAAATTCTAGTAGTTAGGGGCAAAGAAAAACATTCATAAACCTGAACCTTCGATGAAATCATTGGAAATAAAAAATATTTTCCAATAGGTGCTTGCAGATAAAAAACAAAGTCCTATTTTTGCAGTCCCTTTTCAGAGAGGGATAAGTTCTTAATAAATTTATTCAGGACACGGGGTATGGCGCAGTCCGGTTCCGATTTTCCGAAATCACTGATTTCGTTGGAAAATCGTGGATCCTCGAAAAATCACGAAAATCGTAAATTTTCTATTTTTCGGGATTAGCGCACCTGAAAAGTCTTGTGAGAGTTCTTTAGTTAATGAAATATTCGGGGTATGGCGCAGTCCGGTCCCGATTTTCCGAAATCACTGATTTCGTTGGAAAATCGTGGATCCTCGAAAAATCACGAAAATCGTAAATTTTCTATTTTTCGGGATTAGCGCACCTGAAAAGTCTTGTGAGAGTTCTTTAGTTAATG
>Ga0316204_10000459_pt1 | contig 150790 bp, 153 predicted proteins | sample 6monrhotite_MG_2_FD_205661 | JGI IMG/M metagenome (GOLD analysis project Ga0316204, IMG submission 205661) | Microbial mat bacterial communities from mineral coupon in-situ incubated in ocean water Damariscotta River, Maine, United States -... | ecosystem: Environmental > Aquatic > Marine >... | reverse complement strand
TCCTCAATCTTCGCCAAACTGAAGTTTGATGTTTCCTCAATCTTCGCCAAACTGAAGTTTGATGTTTCCTCAATCTTCGCCAAACTGAAGTTTGATGTTTCCTCAATCTTCGCCAAACTGAAGTTTGATGTTTCCTCAATCTTCGCCAAACTGAAGTTTGGCAAGGCGAGCATAAACCCCGTCCGCTTTCAAAAGGTCTTCATGGCGACCAATATTAACAATATGACCATTGTCCATAACAACAATTCTGTCAGCCTTCTGTACTGTGGCAAGCCTGTGGGCGATAACAAGTGTCGTCCTGTCCTGCATAAGTTTCTCAAGGGCTTCCTGCACCTTCTGTTCGCTTTCCGCATCTAGTGATGATGTCGCCTCATCAAGAAGTAAAATCGGGGCATCCCTTAATATCGCTCGTGCAATGGCTATTCTCTGGCGCTGTCCACCGGAAAGACGGGTGCCGCGTTCCCCCAGATAAGTCTGCATTCCCTCTGGCAGTTTAACAATGAATTCATCAGCGCGCGCGGCAATAGCAGCGGCCTGTACCATTGCATCCGTTGCATTTGGGTTGCCATAGCGAATATTTTCTTCAACACTTGTCGCAAAAATGACGCTTTCCTGCGGCACAATGGCCAGTCGCTTGCGCACCTCTTCGGGATCAGCTTCTTTAATATTCACGCCATCAATAAGAATTTGGCCATTGGCAGGGTCATAAAATCTTTGTATCAATTGAAACACCGTGGATTTCCCCGCACCTGATGGCCCAACGATGGCAAGTTTTTCGCCTTTGGCCACAGACAGGTTAAATTTGTTCAGGATTTTATCATTCGGCCTTGAGGGATAGGTGAAAGTCACCTCATTAAAATCTATTCTGCCTTCATGTTGCTGCGGAAAGACGCGCGGATTATCTGGTGCCTTAATATCTGCATCAGTGGATATAATTTCAACGCAGCGGCTTATGGCCCCCGCGGCACGTTGCAATTCGCCATAAACCTCACTTAGCGATCCAACTGCCCCAGCGACCAAAGCAGCATACATGACGAATGACGCAAGCTCCCCGCCGGTCATTTCACCCGCAATAACATCAGAAGCCCCCACCCATAATACAAGGTCCATGGCCCCGAATATCATCAGAATAACAATCCCGGTAAGCCATGACCTGATCTTTATTCTTTGAATGGCGACATCGAAAGCCCGCTCCACATAGCCGCCAAATCTTTCTATTTCCCGCTTTTCCTGTGTGAAGGCCTGAATAATTTGAACCGCGCCGATATCTTCATTTGCCTTGGCACTGGCCGCCGCAGTCCTGTCCTGCGTTTGGCTTGAAAGCTTACGCACTTTCCGGCCAAGAAAAATTATCGGAATAACGACGACCGGTACAACCAGTAAAACAAGCCCCAACATCTTCGCGCTGGTGATAGCCATGAATATTAGCCCGCCAACCAGTGTCAGCGTATTGCGTAAGGCTATTGATACAGTAGAACCAACCACAGACTGAATAACCGTCGTGTCAGTCGTCAAGCGTGAAACGATATCTCCTGAAAGATTTTCTTCAAAGAAAGTCGGACTTAACCCAATGACATTTTTAAAAACGGCGTTCCTGATATCCGCAACGACTCGCTCGCCAATCCATGACACATAATAGTGCCGCGCAAAGGTGGCAACGGCAAGAATAAAGGCAACGGCCAAAAGAAAAATGAAATAACTATTGACCAGATCAGCATTTTCACTGGAAAAGCCATCATCAATCATATTCCGAAAGGCATATGGAATCATTAACGTCGCCCCGGACGCTACGATAAGCGCGAGTAATGCCCATACTATATTGACCTTATATTGAGACAGGAAACTCCATAACAGTTTGATTTCAGATATTTTTTTCTTTTTAATTACCACGTCTTCGGAAACCGGAGCAGTCGTGTTATCTGAGTTTTTCATTATTTTTTTTGACCCTTTATGCATTATTTAGGTCTTGGCTATAGCAGGCATCCAAACCTTGAACAACGCCCAACAACATGGATCGCAAAAAAAAATCATTTTTTGGCAAAAAAGCTATAAACTATCCTTGCTTTCATAATTCTGGTTAGGTATACAGGCGCAACAATTTTTCGCGGAGAGCAATAGCGATGAAACAAAATATTCACCCGGACTACCATGAAATTAATGTGGTTATGACCGATGGCAGTAGTTACAAAACCTTTTCCACATGGGGCAAAGAAGGTGATACGATGACATTGGAAGTTGATCCATTGTCTCATCCTGCCTGGACTGGCGGAAGCAAGAAAATTGCCGACAAAGGTCGTGTTGCACAATTTAACAAGCGTTTTGCAACGTTCAAGCTATCCAAATAAATTTCAAAGTAATACTTTAAATTCTCAAAGTTACGCTTTAAATTCAAACGCCTGTCCATACGGGAAAGGCGTTTCAGGTGCCTTCTTGCCTTTCGTTGCTCACCACCAACAACATGTTGATATATGCATGGTGCCTGGGAAACGCGCATATTCCCTTCTGGCTTTGAATGTTGAAAGGCTTTATTTTGCGTGGCGGATTTTATTTGAAAAAATTCTCCGCAGAATTCTTGGCATCCCCTTTGCTCACGATAGCTTTATTCGTACGCTTTATTTCAGCCTTAAGGACCTCAAGACGTAAATTTAATATTTCAATCGAATGCACGGCAAGATCTTCCTTCATCAGTGATGCGGCAAAAGACTCTTTCAACATCACCAGTTCATCATCAAAATCAGAAATTGACATTTTTTACGCTTCGCCTTTTGTTATTGCAATATTTTCTTTATATCATAGGCAAACTGAAAATCAAAAAAGGATGCTCCATGCCCACCTCTCTGCCAAAATTAATGACGGCTATTGAAATTTCCGAATTTGGAGGTCCCGACGTCCTTAAACCAATTCAAATAGCTTTACCCGTAACAAAAGAAGGTGATCTATTGATAAAGGTTTATGCCGCAGGCGTAAATCGTCCTGATATTATGCAGCGAACCGGAATGTACCCGGCGCCGAAGGGGGTATCCACAATACCGGGGCTGGAAGTTTCCGGTGAAATTGTTGGCATGGATTCTCATGTCACGGGCTGGAAGATGGGTGATAAAGTCACCGCTCTTGTTGCCGGCGGCGGTTACGCTGAATATTGTACGGTTCAAGCCGCGCAATGTTTACCTGTTCCTGAAAATATTACCATGATTGAAGCCGCTGGCTTACCGGAAACCTTTTTTACCGTATGGTCTAATGTATTCGATCGGGGGGCGCTGAAGGAAGGCGAAACTTTCATGGTTCACGGCGGAACATCTGGTATCGGCACAACGGCAATTCAGTTGGCGAAAGCCTTTGGCGCGACCGTCATCACCACATCGGGCACAGATAGAAAAGCTAGCTTTTGCGCTGAGCTTGGCGCGGATTTATCCATTAATTACAAAACTCAGGATTTTGCGGAAGAAGTAAAATCCTTCACCTCTGGCAAAGGGGTTAATGTCCTGCTGGATATGGTTGCCGGGGACTATATGAAAAAAAACTTTACGGTGATGGCTGTAGAGGGACGAATTGTACTCATCGCCGTCTTGCGCGGACCAAAGATCAAAGCCAATATCCTGCCTATCATGTTAAAACGCCTAACCTTTACGGGGTCTACTCTGCGGGCCCGTGAAACGGCATTTAAAGCGGATATTGCCCAAAGTCTGCATGAAAAAGTTTGGCCTCTTATCGAACGCGGCGACATAAAACCCGTCATAAGCAAAGTCTTTCCCCTTAAAGACGCCGCAGCGGCTCACCTCTATCTGGAGAGCGGCGAAAATATGGGCAAGGTTATATTGACCGCATAAGCCCAAACCATAAAAAGGCTACTTAAAGAAGTAGCCTTTTTATTATATAAGATGTTTTCAACTGAAGTTTATCGTCTTATGCGGCGCGAATTTTTTCCAGGAATTTTTCCAGCTGATGACGTAACTCTGAAGACTGCTGTGACATATTTTGAGCAGATTCCAGCACAGAGTTTGCCGCCGTACCCGTAGATTTTGCCCCATCACTCATCACATGAATATTACTGGTGACTTCCTGCGTGCCTGCCGAAACCTCTGATACATTTCGAGCGATTTCATGCGTGGACGCATCCTGCTCTTCCATGGCAGATGAAATAGATAGTGACGTTTCATCAATCATCTTAATGACATTCTGAATACCTGTTATCGCCGTTACCGCTTTTTGCGTTGCATCTCTCATGCCGCCCACTTGGGTTGTAATTTCATCCGTGGCCGTTGCCGTTTGACTGGCCAGATTTTTAACCTCGGACGCGACAACAGCAAAGCCTTTTCCGGCTTCGCCGGCACGTGCCGCTTCAATCGTCGCATTCAGTGCAAGAAGGTTTGTCTGTTCCGCAATGTCATTAATCAATTTAATAACATCACCAATTTTCTGAGCGGCCTCAACCAGTCCCTGAATTTCTACCGTGGCCTTTTCAGTTTCAGCAACAGCATTGGAAGAAAATTTATTGGATTGCGTAATCTGTTGACTGATTTCATTAACAGACGAAGATAATTCTTCAGCAGCACTGGCCACGGTCTGTATATTGGAACTTGTCTGCTCAGAAGCCGCCGTAACAGAAGTTGCCTGCTGGGTTGTCTCTTCTGCAACGGAAGACATTTCGCGGGCACTTTTCTCCATATCACTGGAAGCCGCTGCAACAGATGACACAATTTCCATAACCGAGGATTCAAAATTATCGGCAAGGGCCAACATTTCGGCCTGACGCGCCTCACGCGCATTTTTCTCGCGCTCTTCTTCGTGAAGACGGTCTTTCTCTTCTTCCTCACGCAGAGCTTCGGCTTTACGCTCTTTTTTAACCTGTCTTTCTTCTGCTGCTTTCTGTTGCTCTTCCTCTATCTGTATCTTTTCTATGGCAGCTTCCTTGAAAACCTGTAAAGAACGGGCCATTGACCCAATTTCATCCCGGCGATGTATCCCGGCAATTTCTGTATCAAGGTCACCATGAGCAATGTCAGACATCGCCTCTCCAATACCACCTAAAGGACGGGCTATCCGGACAGCTACAAGCCAAAATGCCCCAGCCGCAATGAGTAAAGCAATGATCAAAACCACAATGGAGGTCATCATTTGCCCATCTGCTTCATCTTCACTTCTTAAAGCGGCATCACGGGCCGACTTTCCAACAGCCTTACTCAATTCCTGAATAGATTTTCTTGCGGAAATACCGCGATTAATCCATTCCCCTGCTGTCACAGGATATTCTGCTTCGACAGCTTCTCCAGCCGCATCCTCTGTTGCGATGGCCTCATATGAAGCATCATAAACATCATCCTTCAAATTGCGTAATCCGTCAAACAAATCAGCATTCACAACAGTTGCATAATCTTTCAGGTGTTGATCAATACCGCTGTTTTCCAGCAATAAGGTTACCTTCGACCAGTTAGACTCGACATGTCCGCCAAATGAAGCCATCGTCGTGACCATATTTTCGGATATTGTTTTTTTGGACGAAATAGAAACGCCCATAACAGTCCATTCACGATCAGAATATTCTATCATTTCTGCCAGGGCATTCTTCAGCTGTTGATAGAGAATGATTTGCGAATTGGAAATGTTGGATTCAATTTCTGTGGTAAGGCGGATTTCATGGATTGTGTTATTGAGCGTGTCAACGGAACGACGAAATGCGCTACCGCTTCTGTTTTTATTAGTGCGCTTGCTTTGCCGGTTTTCGGCATCCTGTTCATTAATAAATGATACCAGGCTTGCACTGTCAGCATTTTTCTGTGCAGCCAAATAAGCCTTAAAATTTGTTTCTACTTCTGAAGCCAGTTCTTTTTTATGGGGAAAGTCATCCATATCGATGAAATTCGCCATTGCTTTTTTATAACCATCAATAGCCTTGGCACGATTCTCTACAACCATTGTTCTAAATGTTGTTGAAATAGCCTGCTCAGACCCCAACGCGATAACCATTGCGGCTCTTTCAAGAGAAAAATGATTGGTTGCATCAATAAGGTTATCTGAAAATTTATTTATGGCAATGGCTTTTTCCAAGTCGGCCTTATTATTGGACGCGTCAATTGCTGAACTAATTCTAAAAGAAACAACGATTAAAACCAAAATTGCGACAATACCGAATAACGAGTTTTTAATTGTAAATATACTCACTGAATTATTCAATGCTTTATTATCTTCATTCTCATTATCGTCATTATTGTCAACTTGACTCATACCACCCACCTTTTAAAAAATTTAGAAATTATAAAGAATTACGCCTACTTACATATGTTTTAAAATAGATTGCTGAATATATAGTTAATGGCATATCATTATCAGGATTAAAATTATCCAAAGCCTTAATGGGCGTTTTCCAGGATATTATCGGCCCTGATTTCGCCAATTTTCTATGGTGTCGTGTATGAAGCTGTCATCGTCGATTTCTTTTTGCCAATCTTCAGAATAGGAGGGGTTTCCGCCTGCCGGTCTTTTATTTTCATCCAACTTATCAAGCAAAACACGAACAGGGGCCCTCACCCCTTCCCCAACGACAAGAGCTTCACGGTTTTGCAACGAGGATAAGGCCGCCAAAGTACCTTTACTGCCTTCTGGCATAACATGTTCAACAAAACATTGGTCACGTTCATTATTCATCCGCATGGCAAAAATAGTGCCACATTGCGACAGAGCAGATTCGGATACATCAGCGGGTCTTTGTGATACAAGCCCCAAAGAAACACCATATTTACGGCCTTCTTTGGCGATACGTTCAATAGATTTTCGCGCCGATACAAAAACAGTATTTTCTGAAGTCGGAACATATCTGTGTGCCTCTTCACAAACCAACAGTATTGGGCGCGCATCATCCCCTTTGCTCCATACGGCAAAATCAAAAACCAGCCTGCTGATCATGGAAACAACGACATTCACAATTTCTGATGGCACGCCGGACAGATCAATGGTTGATACCGGTTTATTATCAACCGGAAAACGCAACAGATTTTTAATAACTTCTTTCAGATTATCATGCGCCAACATGCCAGAAAACATGAAGGCAAAACGCACGTCACGCCGTAACTCTTCAACTTTTGCTTTAATTCTCAGAAAAGACGTCAAGCTTTCCGGGTTTTCAAGTTTACCCATGCAATTGTCCAAATATTCCAGAATAAAAGAAAGCTTATAGGGAATTGGTGAATTCACGGTAATTTTTTCAGCTTGCAAACCCGTTGCCGAATCGACGCGCGCCGCATAAATGCAGCGCCGCAAAATATCAATCTCGGCCTCACGATCAGTTGATTGCTCCCTGCCTATAAACATTTCAACATGTTCTTCAAAATTCATCATCCAATAAGGCAGACGAAGATTGCTAATATCAAAATGTTCCCCGCAGTCCTTAAATGCCGCCGCATACTCATTATGAGGATCAAGTATAATAATATGGCCTTTTGGCATCCTTTCCACAATACGGTGAATAAGCAGTGCCACCGTACAGGATTTGCCCGTGCCCGTACTCCCGAGTACAGCAAAATGTTTACCCAACATACTATCCGTTTTAATGCTTGCCGGGGTCATATGCTGCGGAAAAACAGTCCCAATATGAAAATGGTTGGTATCATTTACACCAAAAATTCCTTCAAGGTCATCATAGCTGACTTCATAAACAAACTGACCAGGTACCGGAAAATCCGTTATTCCCCGGTCAAAAATGACCCCCGTCGGAGAATAAGGCGCCCTGACACCCTGCCCTAAATAATCCAGATGCATCGTTATATGCTTTACAGGCCCCGTGCTATCCTCTGCGCGGCCCTCATGACGGGATAATTCTCTTACAGTTGCAAATACAAAGCCTTTATTTACCTTGATCTTAACAATTGCCCCGATCTGTCCCGCAGGCAAAAGAGGGGAATCATCCATATCTCTGGGTTTAATCAGGTTATTTATATCGCATAGAACCACCGTATCGTTACCATTAACCAGCGTTACGAATCCGATTTCCTGAGATATTTCAGGCACTACCTGAGATTGTTTGTCGGGTGAATTATTCTTTAACATCACTCTTTTTTTCAATATTGTATTTGTTCATAAAATGCGTTATCATGTCTCTTCTATACAGGAACCCTCTTTATGAAGTGTTAAGAAATAATTATAATTTTCAGTGACTTGCAAGTGAGATATAGCCGAAATTTTCCTTTATGCATTTATAATTGCTTTATTATTGACTTTTACTGAAATCACCTATAATTTCCGCCCAAACTTTTAAGTTATAATTTTATATTTATTTTAGTTAGGCGGAAAAACCATGAAGGTTGTTAATTCTTTAAAGTCATTAAAAAATCGTCATCGCGATTGCCGGGTAATTCGTCGTCGTGGGCGCACATATGTGATAAATAAAACCAATCGCCGCTTTAAAGCGCGCCAAGGTTAACTTTTAAAATTTTCTGTTGAACTAGTGTCAACAGTTAATAGGAGACCGTGCTTCCCCCCCAAGAGCACGGTCTTCTTCATTTTAAATCCATAAATGGCGAATCCTGTAATGTATAATTCATTAGTCAAAGCCATGATATTTAATGTTGGTAACATGTGATGTCAGCAATATATGGTGCTCAGGGATGATTGCCGCGCTCTTGAATCGCTTTTCAAAAACAAGCCCCAGAAATTAGGCCGCTTTTATCTGCTGTCAACGCAATAGGCTATGACTAATCTTATAGAGGGACTAATCCTATAGAGAGACTAATTTTGTACAGGGGAGCAAATTTCAATTAAAAAGCCGTTCTCATCTGAGACATATGACGTCGTTTGCCCCCACGGTTCATCACGCACATTCTGAACCAATATTGCCCCTTCTTTCAACGCATTATTCAATGCTTCCTGCACATTTTCCGTTTCAAAGGCAATCTCGAATACCGGTGCTTTACTGTCTGGGGTTCCCGGCTTTTTACCAAGTTCCGTCATCAATTGAACCGAAGAAAAAGCCAGCTTGGTGTTGCCCGTATCCAACTCACCATAATCACCACTTTCATGGAACATAGCGCGTTTCAGATTAAATGCTTTTTCGTAGAATTCCAACGTTTTCGGTACGTCCTTAACATACAAAATGGTATATTTTAGGTGCATTCTGCTCACTTATCTCTGTAATTTAATATTCGGTGTAGCTTTATGGGATTTAGCTCAATAATCTCCCGGTAACACCCTATTCCTTATGATAGCTCTGAATGCGGGCAATTCTCAGGACATTTGTTTTCCCGGGGGAACCAAACGGCATTCCCGCCGTTATCACAATTCTGTCATTCAGCCGCGCAAAATTATATTTCAGGCATATTTGACACGCCTTATCAATCATATCTTGGAAATTCACCGCATCTTTCGTGTGAACACAGTTCAACCCCCAAACCATAGTCAGCCGGCGCGCTGTTTTCTGGTTTGGTGTCAAAACCAGTAACGGTGTCTTAGGGCGTTCTCTTGCCGCCCTGATGGCTGTTGAGCCGGATGTGGTATAGGTTACAATAGCCGCGGCTTCCAGTGTCGAGGCAACTTGTTTGGCGGCTGAACTCAACGCATCGGCAGAGGTTGGCTCAAGCCGGATTTCTTCTCGATTTTGCGCCCTTCTATAGCTTGGCTCCTGCTCTATTTTCCTGGCTATTCGGTCCATATAGCTGACGGCTTCAACAGGATATTCCCCTGCAGCGGATTCCGCAGACAACATAATTGTATCGGCCCCATCAAACACCGCATTTGCCACATCAGAGACCTCTGCCCGGGTTGGCACAGGACTCGTAATCATACTTTCCAACATTTGCGTGGCCACCACTACAGGCTTCCCCGCTCTGCGTGCGTGACGAATGATTTTTTTCTGTTTTGCCGGAACGTCTTCCATCGGCATTTCAACGCCCATATCCCCGCGCGCCACCATCACCGCATCCGCAAGCGCTATGAGCTCATCCAGGGCATATAAAGCCGCCGGCTTCTCTAATTTCGCCAAAATAGCGGCATCGTCGCCAATAATTTTTCTGGCTTCCTTTATGTCTTCCGGTCTTTGAACAAAAGACAGCGCAACCCAGTCAACCCCGAGCCCCAACACAAAATCCAAATCTTTTTTATCTTTTTCTGTCAAAGCGGATAAGGGCAGGATAGCACTTGGTACATTTACCCCTTTACGGTTCGATATAACACCGCCCACACTGACTTCTGCTGTGATTTTATTGTCTTCAACCTTAATGATTTTCAACCTGATTTTGCCATCATCCAGCAACAGATCAGTACCCTTTTCCGCGGCCTGATAAATTTCGGGATGCGGCAAACAAACCCGGTCTTGATTGCCTGGCTTGTCATTCGTATCAAGGATAAATTTCTGCCCTTTAACCAATTCAGCCTTATCGCCTTCAAATACGCCTACGCGTAATTTTGGTCCTTGCAGGTCTGCCATAATACCAATTGCCCGGCCAGTTATATTTTCAACTTCCCGGATGGTAGAATGCATCTGGCTAATATCACTGTGATTCCCATGACTCATATTCAGCCGAAATACATCAGCCCCGGAATCTGATAATTTTTTGATGGTCTCAATATCCGAACTGGATGGACCCAAGGTGGCAATAATTCTGGTGCAGCGTTGACGATGCATATCCTATCTTTCAATGGTATGAGTTATCCTGCTAATTATTTGAGGTTATTTTCTAACATATTATTATGGTGCCGTGAACTTTTTATGGCAGTATTTCAAGAAATACATGTTAAAAACTAATTCTCAAAAAAAGAATCAGGAGACCTGATACACAGGGTAAATATTATTTTTTATGCTTAAGTCCTTAAATATACTTACCATTATAGATTACATTTTTTACAAGGCAGATATTCTGTGTTTAAAAATTCACATACATCTATAAATTACGGGCCCAATCATGCTTATGAAGTCCTGAATGCCACCGGTACGGCAAATATTCTCTTAATTTGCGAACATGCCAGTAACCATATCCCCCCTGAATATAAAAACCTGGGGTTGAATGAAGAGCTTCTGAACAGGCATATCGCCTGGGATATTGGTATGGCGCAATTAACCCGGAAATTATCAGCCCGCCTAAATGCCCCCGCTATTATGGCGACTTTTTCCCGATTACTCATTGATCCTAACCGTGAAGAAGATCATGAAAGCCTCATCCCCCATGTGAGCGATGAAATTCCAATTCCAGGAAATCAAATGCTCTCCCGCGCAGAAATAGACATCCGCAAAGAGCAATTCTATCACATTTTTCATGACCGAGCAGACGAATTGGTTAGGGATAAATTACAAACCGGTCACTTGCCACTCATATGTGGCATGCATAGCTTCACGCCGTTCATGAATGGCCAAAATCGTCCGTGGCAGGCAGCTATGCTATGGAATAAAGACCCGCGCCTTGCAAAAGCTTTGATCAACAGGCTGACGGCAAGAGGATATACGGTTGGCGACAACCAACCCTATTCTGGCCGGGACCTGTTTTATACCATGAACCGCCACGGCAATGATCATGGTGCGCCTCATGTTACCATTGAAATCCGGCAGGATGAGGTGAGCAGTGTTAAAGGCATTGATTTATGGACTGATATATTAGCCAATGACTTGACAGATATTACGCAAGACAATCAAATAAGAACCCTCAAAATATTTTAACTCTAAGGAGACCCTCAATGGACAACCAAAGCCGTATTCAAATTGAAGCCGCAGCCTTCAGAAAGCTCCTGTCCCATCTTTCCAAGCGAACAGATGCGCAGAATATCGACCTCATGGGACTTTCAGGCTTTTGCCGGAATTGCCTTGCCAACTGGTATCAGGATGCCGCGGAAGAAAAAGGCATAGCCCTTGACAAATCACAAGCCCGGGAGATCATTTATGGCATGCCTTATGAAGATTGGACCAATAAATATCAGACCGAGGCCACGGCAGAGCAAATGCAATTAATGGAAGAAAGCCTGAAAAGAAACTGAAAAGAAACTGAAAAGAAACTGAAAAGAAACTGAAAAAAGATCTAAAAAAAACAAGGCAATGTAATTCTTATATTTCAGGTTGCCAAGCGTCACGCGTCCCGATATTGTGCTGTCAAAATTACCATTAAAAGGATTATTTATGACCGATGTTAACGGTATAGCGCAGGATGTCTTACGGTCTTTTGTCGAACGTATCGAAAGACTGGAAGAAGAAAAAAAGAACCTCGCGGATGATATTAAAGACGTATATTCAGAGGCGAAATCATCAGGGTTTGACGTGAAGATCATGCGGCAAATCGTCAGAATGCGAAAAATGGAAGATCACGAAAGACAGGAACGTGAAGCTCTTATTGATCTCTATGCCCACGCCCTTGGCATGCTACGCGGTTAATTTATGACATTAACCAAAACATATAAGAGGCTAATAACCCCGTATTTTTTAGTGATTATTAATCTTTTTTATCTGCATTAATGGCATCTACTATTTTTTGGGTATTGGCATCTGATCTTGCGCCGTGAATGACAATAACAGCGTGCAATACTGTAATGGCCCATAAAATGAACCCACCAAAAAAAAGAAAAACAAACCCCAATATCCAAAAAACAGCATTAATAACAGCCTGAAAAATTTTCCCTTCGATCATTAACGCCGCCGGGGGAATGAATATAGCCAATATATAAATCATAATATAATATCTCCCTATTTATTGCCTGAAAACAGTCTTGCAAATTTGGCGGGAACTTTAAAGTATTTTTATCATCAAACTGAAAAAGAAATATTATTTTTAAGGGATGATTCATAATCATTGGCAACGGGTTATTGGCCGCGGCGCAGAAAAAAAATGATTTTAGGTCTTAATCTCTGCCCTTAATCTCTGCCCTTAATCTCTGCCCTTAATCTCTGCCCTTAATCTCTGCCCTTAATCTCTGGCCTTAATCTCTGCCCTTAATCTCTGGCCCTTAACCTCCGGCAATCGCAATCAAACCTTCCTTCTGCCTCATATTATCGACAAGGCACCTTTCCGGGAACACAAGAAATACTGTTGTCCCAACCCCCCAGCTGCTCTCTAAAGAGATCTCTCCGCCATGCAGTTCCATGAAAGACTTCACCAGCGCAAGACCCAGCCCGGTGCCCTCTTGCTCTCTTGTAAAAGTATCATCGACCTGACTGAACGGGGAAATAACATTTTCAAGTTGATCTTCCTCAATCCCAATACCATTATCTGAGATGGCTATATAAAATTGACCCTCTTCATTGATACCAGCATTAATAACTATATTACCACTCTGCGGCGTGAATTTAACCGCATTTGACAAGATGTTAATTAAAGCCTGACGCACCATTCTCTCATCCACATACAGGTCCGGCAACTTATTGGGAATAATATTATTAACTGTGATCGACTTTGCCTGCGCGGCAATCTCTATCAGCTTAATGGATTTTTCAACTATATTCAGTACAGGAACCTTACCAGGCGATAAAATCATATTGCCGGCTTCGATCTTGGATAAATCCAGAATATCATTAATGATGTTCAATAGATGTATGCCGCTATTACGAATATCATGAGCATATTCCCTGTATTTATCGTCAAGATTCTTTGACAAAAACTCACATGTCATAAATTCTGAAAAACCAATAATTGCATTTAACGGGGTTCTTAATTCATGGCTCATGTTTGTTAAAAATTCTGATTTTGCCATATTAGAAACTTCCGCCTCTTTTCGGGCAAGAATCAGGTCATTATTGAGTTGGTTTCTTTCTTTTTCATAGGCCACGATCTTTTCAAGCTGCTCACGCACAACAGACAATTCGTCATTCCGTGCTCTTGGTATTGTGACATCAGTGCTGCCCATCACGATTTTAGTCATCGTTACAGAAATTTCCCGTATTCGGTTAAACATGCTAATATTTAAAACAGTTGACACAATATACAAAGAAACCAGAAGACCTATAATTGCCGAAAGAATACTGAAGGCATTTAATTTACTCATCTGGTCTACTGCAGCTAAATCATCATAACGGGCAACCACATTCAAATAAGGTTTCCCGTTACTAATTGATATGGGAATAATTTGCTGCGTAATATCGGATTCAGCCGCTGTTAATTTCTGATTATTTTCGAAAACCACCTTGCCGGCTATAGTGTTAACCTCGATCTTCGCATTTATAACATCTCCTATACCTATCAAACTGGGCAATGGAGAAGTTACCAATACAAAAAAACCATAATTCTCCACACCGCCAACAGGAAAAATTAACATATGTAGTGGATTCCCATCTTCGGAATGATAGAAATGACTGTAGGCATTCAAATTATCTGAGTTCATCACCTTCCCGCGCTGGTTGTCCACCTCCTTCAAAGAGGATAACGCCTGCGTTTCAGACTGCCAACTTCCCAGAAAATCGAAATCTGTTCCAATGGCATACATTTCCAAAACATCCAAGTCAGGCATTAATGTCTGTGCTTTGACAATTGCTATTCCCAGCTGGTTTTGAATATCCTCACTGTCTTCGGTCACAAAAGAATTACGGAACAAGGGATCTCTGGCGACTTTCTCCACGACAGACAGGCTATCAACATAGTGATGGAAAAGAAGCCTTTCCATAACCAACGCCTTAATAACATTGGATTTCAGATTAGAGTTACTCTTGTTTATAAAAGTGGAATAATTGGTGATTGTGTAGAGCTGAACGCCCAGAAAGATCATGCCCATAAGAAACATCATACTGTATAATGCCGTTTTGAGCTTTATGTTATATAAAAATCCATACAAAAAATTTTTAATTATATTTTCGATCATATTTTCTATCTAGTCGTTGGCGACATACACCCAAAATAGAGAAAATGCCCTACTACTAACCCGCCCCTTACTTGAAAAACCACTGGCGATATTATTATTTTTCATGAATTCACCCAGGAAATTCCACACAAGAAATCCCACACAGGAAAATTTCACAAATTAATAATATGTTTTCTCTCAACATTTAAGCCTCCCACGCTATACTTGAGAAGCAATTATTATGTAAAAATACAGGAAAAATAATAATGAAATATTAACAGCTTTTAAAAAATGTGCGGCCTACCTGATTGAAATATCTATCCTCTAGCTCAGTAAATCAAGAATATTTCCAGAAGGCTTTTCATCATTATTTGTGAATGATCCAGCCTCATAAGCCGTCAGCGCAGATATATTAATTGAAACCAAATCCCCATTTTCCTCATTGTCATTGCCAGATATCGCCTTTCGTGATTCTTGGGCTAATTCAGCTTGCGCTTGCCCCCGAAGCGCAATTGCCTGCGCCGCGACACGCCGATCCTGACTGGAGGGTTTTGCCGGAGCCAATGCCGCCGCCGCAATAGCCGTCATTTTAGCAACCGTTGCAGCCGGGTCACCCTTTACAGGGGAAATATCAATAGGAACCTCTCCGCTCACGGCATATCGCTTGCCATCCGGTCCTACTTGATAACCAAATGACGCAGATCCAGCATATTGGCCCCCCACATTTTTGTGAGCCTGCTCATGGGCGCGCACCTCCCGATCAATTTTCTTTAGCTGCGCAACGTGTTTTTCTTCCTCTTCATTTAAAGAGCCAGATGAGGAAGCAGGTGGCGTCGCCACCGTTTTTTTGTCTTCAACAGTTTTAGAGGAAATCCCCTCCGGCCTATTGGACGGCGATTGAAAAGGTTGGGTAATAGAGGCTGACACGCCTGAAATCATTGAATTCTCTATATGTTCGTATCAAAAACTAACATCACTATTACCATTATAATAAAATAATAAAGCTACAAAATCATTAAAATATTTTAAGATTCTATATTTATGTGTATTTCCGCCCCATTTGGACCTACTCTTCCATATCTGAAAAAGCTTCTTGCATGGCATCTTCTCTGCCTCGAACCAGTCCCCTATGATACGAGAATGCGGGAATTACGAATATTATTCCACTGTCCATGTACGTCCCTGCCGAAGCAAGGCGTTAAAATCTGCTTTCTTTTCGGATTTTGCTTTGGCGACCTGCTTATGAACAGACCGGTCATAGCTTTCCGCCGGATTACAATAAATAACACCACAAATCGCCGGATATTCCGGGGCTTCCAGCTCACATAACATGAACGCCATATGGCGATTGGTTTCATCATGAACCAGAATATCATCCTCACTGATGCCATTTTCGCCGATGATCACAACCTCAAGGCCAAATTTTTCCACATTAAAGCGAAGCCCCTTAGCGACATCCTTCCCGAAAAGCATCTTCTCGCCATGTTTAACATGAAGCTGCGTATCTTTAGCCGTTTTTTTCTGGGTAAATGCGCCAAAAACATTATCATTATAGACAATACAATTTTGATATATCTCAACGAAAGAAGCCCCCTTATGTTCCTGTGCCCGCGCCAAAACCACGGGCAGTTCTTTCAGGGAGGTATCTATGCCCCGCGCCACAAAACGTGCCCCGGCGCCAAGAGCAAAAACACAAGGCGACAATGGGGCATCAACAGAGCCCATTGGTGTCGATGGCGTTTTCAATCCTGGCCTGGATGTCGGGGAATATTGCCCTTTTGTCAGGCCGTATATCTCATTGTTGAACAGCATAATCTGAATATCAACATTCCGGCGCAGAACATGCAGCATGTGATTGCCGCCGATACTTAAACCATCACCGTCTCCTGTCACCAGCCATACATCCAGATCTGGATTAGCCAGTTTTATGCCCGTGGCAAAGCCCGGCGCCCGTCCGTGAATGGTATGGAAGCCATAAGTGGATACATAATATGGAAAACGTGAAGAACAGCCAATGCCAGATACAAAAACCGTATTTTCAGGGGTTGCTCCCGTATTGGCCAATGTCATCTGTACAGCTTTTAATATGGCATAATCGCCGCAGCCCGGACACCACCGTACTTCCTGATCAGTTTCAAAATCTGCGGGGGATAATTTTTTTATATCAGTCTGCTTGTTCATGTCAGCTCTCCCATATTATCCATAATAGCCTCATGAATTTCTGAAATTTTAAACGGTTGGCCGGATACCTTCGACAAGAGGACCGAATTCAATAAATATTGGCTTCTCAGCAGCGTATTCAGCTGCCCCACATTCATTTCCGCCACAATCACTTTCTCATAAGATTTAAGTAAACTGCCCAAATTTCTTGGCAAGGGCCAAATATTGCCTATATGGATATGGGACACATCCAATCCCTTTTTACGGGCTTTTTTTACAGCCTGATGAATAGAACCATATGTTGAGCCCCATCCAACCACAGCCAGCCTGCCGCCTTCGGCACCTTGGGAAACTTCCTGAAGCGCTATGTCATTTGCAATATTGTCAATCTTGGCTTTCCGAACATCGGTCATCTTCTGATGATTATCCGCATCATAGGAAATATGGCCGCTATCATAGTCTTTCTCAATACCGCCAATACGGTGCATTAACCCCTTCGTGCCGGGTTTGGCCCACACCCGCGCCAAAGTTTCAGGATCGCGTTTAAAGGGGTGAAATCCTTCTGTCTCCTGATGAAATTTGACCGGAAATGCTTCATAATCATTAATATCCGGAATTTTCCATGGCTCTGACGCATTGGCAATATAACCATCCGATAAAATCATTACCGGCGTCATGTATTTTGTCGCAATCCTGACGGCTTCAATGCCAACCTCAAAACCATCTCTGGAATTAGACACAGAAAGCACAACGATTGGGGCATCGCCATTTCGGCCCCATACGGCCTGATACAAATCCGATTGTTCCGTTTTCGTCGGCAGGCCAGTTGAGGGACCCGCACGTTGAATATCAACAATGATCAATGGCAGTTCAGTACTGATCGCCAGTCCAATTGCCTCGGTCTTAAGAGCAATACCGGGGCCGGAGCTTGTGGTCATACCGAGGGATCCCGTAAAAGACGCCCCAATCGCCGCACAAATCGCGGCAATTTCATCCTCAGCCTGAAAGGTAATCACGCCGAATTCCTTTAAATTCGATAACATATGCAATAAGGGTGATGCGGGCGTTATCGGGTACGAGCCCAAAACAAGATCAATCTCAGCCAGTTGAGAGCCGGCAAGTATGCCCCAACATAACGACTGGTTACCGTTAACTGTACGATATGTGCCGGCTTTTTCCTCATATTTACTAATTTCATAGCGATGCAGGTTACTCGACATTTCAGCTGTTTCACCAAAGGCGTGTCCCGCATTTAACGCAGCTATATTCGCTTGAGCAATATCCGGTTTTTTAGCAAACTTTTGCAACAATGAATTTATAATCGGTTGTCTTTTGCGCCCGAACATCCACAAAACCAGCCCAAGCGTCCACATATTCTTACACCGAAGCGAATCCTTGTTGCCGAGACCATGTTCCTTAACAGCTGTAACCGTCATTTTAGTGATATCAATGCGCTTCAAATTATAATACGCCAGGCTGTCATCATCAAGCGGGCTGGTCACATATCCGGCTTTTTTCAGATTTTTGGCGTTGAAAGCCCCCTCGTCCAAAATAATCATTCCGCCTTTTCTCAGGCTCTTCAGATTTACTTTTAAGGCCGCGGGATTCATAACAATCAGGATATCCGGCTCATCACCTGCCGTAGAAACCTCAACGGAACCAAAATTAATTTGAAAGGCAGACACGCCAAATGTGGTGCCAACGGGCGCTCTTATTTCCGCCGGAAAGTCGGGGAAAGTCGACAGATCACTGCCTTCCAGCGCCGTTGCGACAGAAAATTGTGAGCCGGTTAATTGCATGCCGTCACCGGAATCTCCGGCAAAACGGACAACAACCGATTCGAGTTTCGTAACGCCATCATTCACGTGATGAGTTGATTGCTCACTCATTTTAATTCCTAACTACTTACTATAATCGAAACATCAACTATACTTATGTTTTTCCAGCATATACCAAATTACACAGTATTATAATGTTTTAATTTTTTATATACATTTTAATAATGTACTATATGCAAAGCTTTATGATAATATTTATGTTTTTTTGCGCTTCATTGCAAGATAATATACGTATATTTATCAAAACCAATGGCCTATTTGATGAAACAGAGTTATTTCTTGGTCACAATCATTTTATGTGTTTTCTTTAGAGTATGCCCAGTTGCGAGTGAGTGCCATGACAGAAAGATCATATTCTAAAAGGATGTGGCAAATTGCCATACCGGCCATAATCACAAATATTTCCATCCCCATGCTCGGTCTGGTAGATACCTTTATTATGGGTCATTTACCGGATCCGCGATATCTTGGTGCCATTGCTCTTGGCGCAATGATCATCAGCATCCTCTATAACGGCGTCAACTTCCTGCGTATCGCAACCATCGGCTTTACGGCGCAGGCAAACGGTGCCCGTGAGCTGGCGTCAATTCCTAAAATTTATTTACGGGCAAGCTTAGTTGCCATCTCCATCGGCCTTGCCTTCATTATATTGCAAATCCCCATTGCCAAAATTATTTTTTCTGTGACCGGAGCCGCCTCCGCCGTTGAGTCCCTCGCCCAGGAGTATTTCCTGATCCGGGTATGGGGCGCGCCACTTGCCCTGATGAATTTTGTGGCTATGGGCTGGTTGCTCGGCCTCCATAAAGCCAAGCTTGCCCTCTGGATACAATTATTCATGAATATCAGTAATATTCTGTTGAATTTCTTATTTGTATATGGCTTTGGCATGGATGTTGATGGTGTGGCACTTGCTACTGTCTTGTCAGAAGTCATGGCGGGCATTCTGGCTTTTGGGCTTATATCCAGACATAGCCGTAAACTTTACGGTTATAAAGTCTGGGGGGCAGAGGCCCGGTCAGGACTGTTTAACCGCGCGGCATTCGTTAAATTATTTATTTTAAACCGGGACATATTTATCAGAACAGCCTGCCTGATGCTTGCCATGTCAGTCTTCACGATCCTTGGTGCCAATATGGGCACTGAAATACTGGCTGCGAATGCCATTCTAATGAATTTTCAAATGGTCACGTCATACGGTCTTGACGGTTTTGCACAGGCTGCAGAGGTTCTGGTAGGCAAGGAAGTTGGCCGCAAATCCCGTAGTGGACTGCACAAAGCCGTCATGATGTCTGGCAAATGGGCTTTAATCACTTCTGTCGTCTTCAGTCTGGTTTATCTTCTGTTCGGCGATTTTTTCATCCATGCGCTAACCAATTTACCCAATGTCAGAGACACGGCGGAGAGTTATTTAATATGGATCATTATTCTACCTGTTGTCTCTGTCTGGTGTTATCATTTCGACGGAATATTCATTGGGGCCACTGCCGGAAAATACATGCGTAACGGCATGATCATTTCCACGCTTTTTTACATTGTATCTTTGGTAATTTTCCTACCTTTATGGCAAAATCACGGGCTATGGTTCAGCTATAGCCTATTCCTGACCGCCCGGGCAGTTACCCTTGCCTATGAATATCCAAAAATAGCGCGTTTTAGTTAAGTTATGTAGCTGTTATAACTGCCACTTACGAAGATGTTGCGGTTTCTCCTGTTCACGCCACATCGCCTTGACATCTGCGATCAGGCCGCCGACCTCAAGTAAACGCTCCATATCAGATCCTGTAAGCAATTTATATTCATCATGCGCGACCACGCCCAAAACAGCCGCGTAAGAATTATCTTCAAGGGCATCCAATGACGGCACCAAATCGATGTTATAAAAATTCTTGGCTTCTATAGGGTCCGCAGCAGCATCATGAACATCAACCGAAAATCCCCGGCGGCGCAGGCCCTGAATAAGATCTATAACCTTGGTATTACGCAAATCTGGACAATTTTCCTTAAAGGTCAGGCCCAGAACCAGAATTTTGCCCTGGCCGGATAATTGCGCGCAAACCCGTTCCGCAATAAAATCCGCCATGCTGTCATTTATGGCGCGTCCTGATAGAATAATACGTGGATCATGGTTAATTTGTCTTGCGCGTTCCGCCAGATAGAATGGGTCAACGCCAATACAATGTCCGCCAACGAGGCCAGGCGTGAAATTCAGGAAATTCCATTTAGTCCCCGCAGCTTCCAGCACATCATAAACAGATATACCCAGCTTTTGAAAAATCATGGTAATTTCATTGATAAAAGCGATATTAATGTCCCGCTGGGCATTTTCAATAACTTTTGCAGCTTCTGCAGCGCGAATGCTGGCCGCAGCGAATGTCCCCCCTGTGGTAACCGCACCGTATAATGCGGCTAATACCTCAGTGACTTCATTGGTTTGACCCGAGATGACCTTGATAATTTTATCAACGGTATGCTCTTTATCACCGGGGTTAATTCTTTCCGGTGAATATCCGAGAAAAAAGTCCTTGCCGCATTCAAGACCGGATTTTTCCGCCAGTATTGGCCCGCAAAGCTCTTCTGTCACGCCGGGATAAACCGTGCTTTCAAAAACCACGATAGCCCCTTTTGTCAGCATAGGCCCCAGCAGTTCGCATGAGGATTCAACAGGCCGCAGGTCCGGACTGTTATCTTCATTGACAGGAGTCGGCACAGTGACAATATACACGCTTGCATTTTTTATAACGGCAGGATCTGTTGTCAACGTAATCGTACTAGCTTCCAATCGTTCCCGATCTATCTCTTCGGTTCTGTCAAAGCCACTATTTAATTCTTTAATGCGTTCCTCACTAATATCAAAGCCAATCACATCAAATTTTTTGGCCATTGCCACAGCAAGCGGAAGTCCCACATATCCAAGCCCCACAACAACAATGCGGCTATCAGGCGTAAAAGCAATATCAGTCATTTTTTTCCCGGGTTTTTTTGAAGTTAATTTCATTCTTGTTACCTAGATCCTGTGATATAATAAGATCATTAAAGAAATACTACTTTCTCTCAAATAATTCAAATGAACAGTCTTGATTAATCCAATATTTCACGCCAATCCTGCGCCAATCTTGAAGGTTGGCCAAAAGATAAAAGGTCATACAGCCCATGCCCCCTGTTTAACTTCTGTCCGCCATTTTTTCCCAGGCTAGTGAAATAAAGGTTCCCTCTTTCACGCGTAGGCTTATACCAGAAAATTTCCAGAGGCAGAGTCATATATATCCCCTTATCAAAACTGCCCTCACCAAAATCATCTGAGGACATATTCGTCACAGTTGCCCATACACCGATACGTATCCCATTGGAAAATCTGCGGGAGACATCAAAAGTGGCGCCATAATCACCAGCCAAATAGCGCCCGGCACTTATTTTGCTCGTAATGTTATACGCCGTATTCTCATGATAAAAGGTCAGATGCCCGGTCAATATATTGTAATCCCGGAAAGAGAATAGTTGGTTAAAATCTCTTTGTTTCGCCCAATTCATATCGACACCAAAGGCAAAGTTTTTCCGGTAAGGGCGATAAATAAATTCTGCGCCAATCCCCCCAAACATCGTTTCCAAAAGCCCCGCCGTCGCCCGGGCATAAAAATCCTGACCAATTTGAGTGCTATAGTCCAATTGCATACGCTCTATTGCTGTCCTGCCTTCCCGGGCATAATGGGAAATGTCACTTCTGACTTTAGGGATATGCGGCCTCGTATCTACGGGTATTTTATTAAAGTCGCCCACAATATGTTGTCTTAATGTCGCCGATAATTTTAAATTTTTAGTCGCCCGAACAGATGCAAATAATTTGGCATAAAGATTTCCGCGAAACTTCCCGCTCCTACTGCCGCCGAAATGGGTTTCAGCTTCAGGTCTGACCCCCCAATTGAATAGTTCTCTTTTTTCTTGTTGATATTCATCAATATCTGTTTCAGGTGCGGATAACAGTTTAACAGCCCCCCCAGGTGCGGAAACCTCTCCGTTAGCCCAGATTTCTTCTGGGCTGCTTTGGAAACTATTAGCTTTCTCAAAATCTTGCCGAAATACAGAAACCCGCGATATTTCGATGTCATCCTCTTTCGAAATAATTGTAAATTTTTCAATATCATCCGGCATATTTCGCGTCAGTATCCGCGCGGTGCGGCCAATATTTTTCATTTCATTAAAATAAGGCCCTGTTTCTTTTTTTACGATGGCTTCCTGTTCCCTGAATTTTACTGATTCCGTCTTTAAGCCTGCCTTTTCCATATCACTAAACAAGGCCTGAGACATGGCACCGTTCTTTTTATGGCGTGCAGCAGGCCGTGAATGACTTGTCGTCTGCTCCCTTAAATAAACCGCAGAATCACGAAATTTTTCTATGGCCATCTGACCTATGATATCAGACCTGGAAACATCATATTTCCGTACCTCACGCTCTTTATAACTGATATGCAGGGTGACATTTTTATAATATTCCAATATAGCCCCCAGCAGCATTAAATGCTTCAGATCCGAATTTTCTTTTATGGCAACTTTTAGAATTAATTTTTCCGGGCTTTGCTCAATTTCCTTAACCTTTGCACCAAAACGTCTCACACGATCAAACATAAGGTCACTGCCCTTATCAAAGGCTGATGTCGGGTAGATTTTTGGTGAATTTCTCGTTTTTGACCGCTCAATAATTGGTGCTGGCCCTATATCCTTAAACAAACGCCCGAATTTCAAATTACGCAGGTTTTGCTTTAAGGTCAGTCGAAAGCCAAATTGGTTACCGTGATCCAAGCCAATAGCAACCTCTGCCCAAGATACAGGTTTATAATTTAGGCCAATATTAAACGCCGTTTTTCGCTTCAATTGTGAAAGATGGGCAGTTTTGCGTCTATCAACGCCGCTATATTCCACTTTAACACTTAAGCCTTTTACGGGCGGGTGGTATTCCACACCAGCATAAAAAGTCATATCTTTACCAGAAAAAAAATTTTTCGTTCTGATGCCGCCGTCTGTCACATCTGTTGATCTTTCATCAAAACCATTGCCAAACAAGTGAAACATGTTACCCATCCCCCCCCGCGAGCCCAGATAACCCCAGGCTAAACCCATGGTAATGTCAAAGTCATAATAACGTTTACTGGCAACAATATACTCGGCATCATAGTTACCGGAACCCAGCGCATCCTGAACGCCTATAGCTAGTTGCGGCCTATAGCTGCCTTCACTCACAAGCCGTATTTTCACATCAAGAGATCTGTCAATCTCTAAATGGTCGGATTTTTCATTAGCATAACTTAACGTCGTTTCAAGCCACGGCGTTGCTTGCCAGGTGGAAAAATACCGGGTTGTTTCCTGCTGATGAACGATGCCAACCGCAAGTGTCCCATCCGGGGAAAAACGCGCCGTTCGCATGTCCAAAAGCCCGATTCCGCCAAAGCTGTTATAGCTATAAAACTTATCCGTTGCTAATGAAGCCGTGGAAAAACATAACAGAAATCCAAACCCATATACAAAGAGAGAAACAAGGTTTTTACGCCTGAATTTTTCTTCTTTTACCACCTCGAAAACCATTAATTCCGAACAAGAACGGCAATAGATGCAGCTGAAACCGCCAGGTTTTGGAAAATTCCGCCAATTTCTTTCACCAATGATAATGTATCATATGGATTTAGGTTCGTTGGGACGACGATGGCGGTGCCGGGCGGAATACTGATGTTCCTGTCCCCTCCCCACGAGGACAGGCTGATCGGTTTTGCGACCCCATTTGGATAGACAATATATATACGTCCCTCATCCGCCGAACGGGTGTAACGGCCCACTTCATTAATATATTCAGATAGTCCCTTCCCCGGGATAAATTGCAAGGCACCAGGATTTAGCACATCGCCCATGGCAATAATAAAATTTGGCCTCTTTGGCATATAAAGTGCGTCGCCCGCTTCCAATACCGTATCTAATTCAGGACTGAGACTCAATTTCAAGGGGTCAGCCTCTATAACAACACGTCCAATAAGCTCCGCATTGGTCAACTGATGTGTCAATTGCTGCGCCGCAACTAAAGAATCCGCGGTTACATTTTTCTTAACAGAAGCCGATATCATCGCAGACTGCAAATGCCGCGCCGCTTTCTCCAGTTCAACACGTTGTATTTCTTTCACTCTATTACGGGTGAAAATTGCCCCATAAGAATAGGCCTGCTCGGTAATTCCACCAGCCCGGGCTATAAGGTCCGAAAGCTTTTCGCCTTTTCTGATTGTATATACACCAGGCTGCCGAAATTCACCGGATAAAAGCACAGCGCCGGCCTCAAAATTAGAATAGCTCGACCCCACACGTACGCCGCCGCCTGGATTAATGCTTACGGTTGCAATATCCGTTTGTTTCGCATCAATGTAACTCCATTTCATATGAAGACCTTCAGCCTTTTGATCTGGACTCAGGCTGGCAATCTCAATATTCGTCATATTGGCATCATTTGATGTGCCGCCGCTAACCGCTATAAGCGATGATAAGGGCGTATCATGAATCACGGGATAAACCCCTGGAAGCCGCACCGCGCCATCGACCGAAACAATATACTCAAGAATGAACGGCAATAAATTATTCACCTCTTTATAAATTCTAGGGCAATTAGCTGATTCCCTTTCTCTGTCCCTTTCCTCTTGCTTTTTCTTTTCCTCCTCCATTTCTTCCTGTAAAGCCTGTTGGGGAAACTGGCTATGCTCTGGCCTTGAGATATCAAGGTTTTTACTCTTCTCTATAACAGCCTCTTCAACCTCTTTTCTGACAAAAACGGCACGGGTCGCTGTCGCAAATCGGTTAGACTGGGTATCATTAATTATTCTTGCCAGATCTTTCAAAGGCAGACAAAAATCTGGATTTTCCGTTCCATCCGGCAACACAGGTGTAAGGGAGTATTTCCCGGAAACAATGACATTTCTGACATAATCAGAGATAAGGAACGAGACATCAGACCTACCAAGGAAAATGATCCTGTCCCTATCTTCCAAAGGAATTTCCGCGCCGTCCCTCAAGGTTATGTTTGGGTTAAACGCCTTCAAGAACCTTGTTTGGGTCCTTTCTTCAACCCGTTCAATCAACCCAAATAACAGATAAGGGTCATCCTCAAAATTATATACATCACCAATTAAGGCCTTTACCGTTCTTGCCCCGGCAAGCGACCTTACACCTGGCGTTTTTACATGACCAATTAGTTCTACTTTTCCTGATTGAGAGTTTTCAATCAAATTGGCGATAAGCGCCTCTCCGCCGCTTATGCGTTCATCACTCTTGATCGTACCAAAATGTTGTTTTCCTGCCCCATCAAGAAAAACCTGGGAAATCTCATATCCGGAAGGCCGTATTGTACCCCCCGCCAATGACATCGCTTCTTTGATGGAGATATCATTAACCCCATTGGGCAATTCATATATTCCCGGCCGGATCATTTCCCCATCAAGGGCAATTGTTGCGCCAATAGTGGGCACGATGATTTTGTCGCCATCATTCAGACTTTCAATATCATTGCCCGCCCCATTTAACAGCCGGTAAATATCAAAATTACTTTTTTTACCATCTCTGTAGATTGTGATATTCCGTAAAGAACCCGTTTTTTTTACCCCCCCTGCATTTATGAGAATTTCCAACGGAGAGGCTAAATTAGTCGTGCGAATAAGGCCAGGCGAGCCAACTTCACCCACCACCAAAACTGAAATACTTCTGACCGATGCAAGAGAGACATACACTTCAGTTCCAAGGATACTCTCTCGAACCTGTTCTTTTAACATTGATTTAAAATCACCAAAGCCAACACCCGCAACAGATATCGGTTTAAGATCAGGAATGATCACGCGGCCCTCAAGATCAACCTTGATTGCATAGCTTTGTGATTTTGACCCTTGAAGCGTTATGATAAGCTCATCACCAATACCCAGTCTATAGGTTTCAGGAACACTCCCTGTTATGATATTATAATTTTGCGGGATATTTTTAAAAATTGAATAACCATATTGAGAGATGTCCGAATGCAGCCTCTTCTGAAAATCCGCTTCAAGCCGGGAAAGTCTATCGATTTCTTCATTTGTCTCCTCAAGAATCTCTTCCTGGCGTTCCTCAAAATCCTTTTGCCGTGCCCGGTCCAATGGAGAAACGACATTAGTATTACCACCTTGGCTTGAATCTGCCTGCTTTTTCAATGATTCAAGTATCTCAGGATCAAGCATCTGGGCCCAAAGAAATTGGGATGATAGCAGCGTAGCGGCTATAAATACAATGACCAGCCTCTTTAAGAAGTGACACTTCCCCGACATTTTTTCTTATCCTTGCTCTATTTCTTAAATTTTTTATTCAAAAATCATTTGTTCTATATATATTTTTCCGGAATGTAGCATATGTAGCAATATGCGCAAGCAATTGGTAAAAATTTTACGGCACACAAGCAGCCTTCACCCACCAATGCGGGAAAGCATACTGTATATTGCCAACGGCACTTCGCGCGGCATCATTACTTAAGAAAAGTCCAAAGCATGTGGCACCGCTTCCAGACATACCTGCGAATAGACACTCATTACGCGCCCTGATCTGATCTATAACTGTATTTATTGCCGGCTCAATGGCGCAAGCATCAGGTTCCAGATCATTTCCGCTGGCACTCAGAATTTCCAGCAATTCTCGCGGGCTCGCAATGGCCTTTGAAAGCTTTCTTGGGTTTGAGAAAACCCTATCCCGCATCGCGCGCGCTTTAAATATTTCTGCTGTCGCAACTGGGGTACCAGGGTTCACCATACAAAGATACAGCGGGAAATCTATGGTGATCGGGTCAAGCCCCTCTCCCACACCCGTCATTTGCGTTGTTTTACTTGCGAAGCAAACAGGAACATCGGCCCCTAAAGATAACAACAGTTCATCCAAGCCCGGCTTTTTGTCTGATATTTGCCATAATTCCATCAAGGCGTGGATCGCCGCGGCAGCATCAGCAGAACCACCGCCAATACCAGATGAAACAGGCAAATTTTTAACAAGGGTAATCTGCGCCCCGTCCAGAATATTAAATTTTTTTTGCAACTTTCTTGCGGCTTTAAGGATAATATTGTCCTTTAGGCCTATCAATTCTGCGGCAAAGGGGCCCGTGATGCCAAGAGACAATTCATGGCCTAAATCGGGGGAAGGCCGCACGGATATTTCATCGCCATAATCCGCGAATACCACCAAACTATCCAGAATATGGTAGCCACCTTCTCGCCGCCCGGTGATAAGAAGATCAAGATTTATTTTTGCCCGCGCCAAACGGGAGATTTTATTTTTTTCCATCCCTGATTTTTATTTTTATTTTGGTAATAAGTTCTTCATCAGGCTTTAAGGAAAGGGCGTGACGCCATTGAAATCTCGCCTCATTTTTACGGCCAACGGCCCAATAAGCATCTCCCAGGTGATCATTAATAGCCCAGTCATCTGTTTGCAGCAATACGGCCTTCTCAAGATATTCAACAGCCTTTGGCATATCCCCTATTCTATATAAAGCCCAGCCCAGACTATCGACGATATAGCCATCATAGGGGCGTAGTTCCACCGCGCGCACCAGCATTTTTCGCGCTTTTTCAATATTTATGTTCATATCAACCCAGCTGTAGGCCAGGTAATTTAAAACCTGCGGCTGATCCGGGCGTAATTCAAGTGCCGCAAGAAAATCTGCTTCGGCCAAATCCCATTTTTTAGCCTGTTCATAAACAATCCCGCGCGTATAAAAAATACGCCAGTGATGTTCCTTGAGTTCCGAGATACCCTCAATATAACGTGAATAGGCCTCTTCAGCCGCCTCAAAACGGCTGTTCATACGATTAATGTCCCCGAGAGAGCTCAGAATGTCCCTTTCCTCAGGGAATGCCTGCGAAAGCTCAGTCATGGCGTCGATGGCCTCATCCAGGCGATTCATTTTTTCAAGAACCCAGGCGATTTGTAATCTGGCTCTAAAATGCAGAGGATGTTCTTGAGAAACCCTGCCATAGCCGTCGAGAGCACCATCGAAATATTTATCTGCCTCAAATATCTGTGCCAGTAAATAATCGGCAATATAAAAGTCATCTTTCAAATATTTGGCAAACCGCAAATATGTCATGGCCGGCACCCGGATATCATCCTGCATCAGAAAGTTTGCCGCTGTATAGAAAATTTCCGCGACAGCATCTTTTTCAGAAATGATATATGATTTTGCCTCTAGGCCATTTTCCAAATTAAATAGTGCCTGCTTAAGCGGCGTGTTGTCAGGCGCTTTTTCTAAATAATTTTGATATAATTGACGAGCATCCTGGTCTCGTCCCAGCCTGCGCAGCAAAATACCATAAGCTTCAACAGTTCGTACCACCAAGGCATTCGGGACAACCAGGGATTCCGCGTACATTTTTTCTGCTAACTGCGCTTCTCCTATAAAGTCATAGAACAACCCGGCATGATATTTTTTAAAATCATTGAAACCTTTTTGCGCCAATAATTCCTTTATGGCTTCCTCAGCTTCTTCGCCCTTATCTTGCGACACTAAAAGCCAGCTTTGAAATAAGGGTTTAAACAGGCCATAAACCCCGGCATCACCCATCTTATTCAATTTTGACAGAGCTGCCTTATGCTTATCTGTTTCCAAATTATCCAGGAAAAGGAACATTTGGACCATACTGTCCGCAATACCAAATTCCGTAAGCTTATGCGCCACATTCAACGCAGCATCATACCGACCATCAGCAATAAAAATCGTAAAAGATTTTCTCAAAATCATCTGGTTATCAGGGTCCAGGACCAGGGCTTTTTCATAAAAATCCGCAGCAACATGTAAATCATTATGAATTGTCGCATGTACGCCCGCCAAATATTCGCCATAAGGCTGATCCGAAACTTGCTTGAAATAACCCTTGGCATTACTGGCAGATACCGCATTGAATGACATAATAAAGCACGCCATACCGATAAACAAGATAGCGGCCATCCTGTTTAATATGCCTAATAAATTCTGCTGTTGATTTTTCAATCCTTACTCCAATGCCATTAAATATCTTACATATTTGGCAATAATCCTACATATTTGGCAATAATTCTACATATTTGGATAATTAGGACCACCGCCACCTTCTGGTACTGTCCAATTAATATTCTGCATTGGATCTTTAATATCACAAGTTTTACAATGAACGCAATTCTGGGAATTTATCTGCAAGGCAGGGTTTTCACCATTATCATCCATAATAAATTCATAGACGCCCGCCGGACAAAAGCGCGCCTCTGGCCCGGCATACAGATTATAGTTCACATCGACCGGCACCGTATCGTCTTTTAATTTCAAATGACAAGGCTGGTTTTCCTCATGATTGGTGTTGGACAGAAAAACCGACGACAATTTGTCAAAAGTTATCACACCGTCAGGTTTAGGATAGTCAATGGGCGTACTTTCGCTGGCAAGTTTCAGGCATTTATGGTCTTCTGAATGACCAAACGTCCAGGGCAGAAGAAAGCCAATGCCTAAATTATTTACCCACATATCAAAGCCGGCGTAAATTGTTCCCCAAAAAGCGCCAAATTTATGAATTGACGGTTTCGCATTACGTACCCGGTATAAATCTTCATATACCCAGCTTTTCTCAAAGGCCGTTGTATATGCCGTCAATTCGTCTTTTTCCCGGCCTTCGCATAAGGCGTTAAAAGCAGCCTCCGCAGCCATCATGCCTGTCTTCATGGCATTATGCGTTCCCTTTATCCGCGGTACGTTCACAAATCCGGCACTACACCCAATGAGCCCGCCGCCCGGAAATGTCAGTTTGGGGATAGATTGAAACCCGCCTTCGTTAATGGCCCGCGCACCATAAGATATTCTGCGCCCACCTTCCAGTATGGGGCGAACAGCCGGATGCGCCTTATATCTTTGCATTTCATCGAAGGGCGATAAATATGGGTTCTCATAATCCAGACCAACCACAAAACCAACGGCAACCTGATTATCTTCCAGATGATAAATAAAACCGCCGCCCACAGTTTTACGGTCCATAGGCCAGCCCTGCGTGTGAATCACCGTGCCCTGTTTATGATTTTCCGGCTTTACTTCCCAAAGTTCCTTAATGCCGATGCCATATGTCTGCGGCTCTTTTCCTGCCCTAAGGTTGAATTTTTCAATCAAATCTTTGGCAATAGAGCCCCGGACCCCCTCCGCAATGAGGGTATATTTGCCGCGAAGCTCCATACCCGGCATATAGGTGTCTTTTTCACTACCATCTTCTGCAATGCCCATATCACCGGTCAGCACCCCTTTAACGGCGCCATCGTCATCATAAATAACCTCGGAACCCGCAAAGCCTGGAAAAATCTCAACCCCTATATTCTCGGCCTGCTCCGCAAGCCAGCGGCTGACATTCCCCAGACTGACAATATAGTTCCCCTTATTGCTCATCAAGGGCGGCAACATGAAATGAGGCATTTCAGTTTTGCCTTTTTCTTTCATAATCCAATGTTTATTATCGGTAACCGGTGCAAGTAACGGTGCCCCCCTCTCTTTCCAGTCAGGGAAAAGCTCCGTCAGGGCAATTGGGTCAATCACGGCACCGGAAAGAATATGCGCCCCGACTTCAGAGCCTTTTTCCAGTACGCATACCGTGAATTCCTTGCCTTGCTCATCTGCCAGCTGCTTAAAGCGGATTGCGGCACTTAAACCCGCAGGCCCGCCGCCAACGATGACCACATCATATTCCATGAATTCGCGTTCCATAATATCCTCTTTCCCTCTTCTTGCTGTCGGCCTAACCAGCCTGACTTATTTATTTCCCAGTCTGACATCTATTTCCCAGCCTGACTTAATCTATTTCCCAGCCTGACTTAATCTATTTCAAAGTTACTCTAAAGGTTACTGATGGGTCAATAAAACTATATTTTTTTTGCCGAAACCACCTCTTATTTATAGCTACAAGCGCGACAAACCGGGGATTGGCAAGCTTTTAACCTGAGCCGCCTTATATGTTTATTCTGGCTATTACTTACTCTGGTTGTGACTTACTCTGGCTGTGACTTACTTTGGCTATTGGCTGCATCCCGCCATAGGGTCTTCATGGCATGGAGCAGGGTTGGGCGCGAGGCCTCAAGATAAAGATCACTGTTTGGCAAATTCTCTTTCAACCTTTTATAGGCCGTACCCAAAGAATGATAAGGCATATTTGGGAATAAATGATGAGTCGCATGAAAGCGCAAACCGACCGGCGCCCATAACGCGGACAGGACACCGCCCGGGACATCAACGGAATCAAGAAATTGCGCCACGATCGTCATTTTATGATCCCCGGGATTACGGTAAGCATGTGCGCCTAACGTGCGAATACTATTCATGAACAGAACAAGAAAAACCACAGCATACCATACGGCAAAAAACTTGGCGGGCAAAAGGCCAAGGCCCCATAAGCCTATGGCTGTCCAGCCATACAAGACGGCACAGAATTCCTGAACGCGCCAATATTTCCCGTCACGTTCCCCCGCGGGCGGGCGGTGATAGGTCGCATCAATGGTAAGTGAAGATCCCCGCTGCCAAAGCAGCCGGCCAAAGGCGGGGATTATCCAGCCAAAAGGGGCAAGAATGAGAAAACGCAAAATGATAAGCGCCGGCAAAAAAACAGAGGAAATCACATACCAAACATTTTTCCAGGGATTCTGCGCCCCAAAGGGAAGATATTCACCATCAAACCGCGTGCCATAAATATCCCGCTTATGATGATCATTGTGAACCCCCTGATACATAAATATAGGCACCATGACCAAAAATCCACAGACAATATTCCATGTAATTTTAAAGGCCGTCATTTTGCCTTTCTTAAAATGAACAATTTCATGAATAAAAATAACCGCACGATAAAGGGCAAAAACCGCAACAACATAAGATATAATGCCAATTGGTGAAAAAACGTCATAAATTACCGTTAAGGCAAAGGCAAAAACCCCGAGCGTAATAGAAAGTAGGAAATCAGCCCAATAGATCGCCTGATTGGCAGTCATGAGATCTTTTACCATTGCCCGAGCTTCTTTTAAGGGAAAATCTTCCGCTTTGACTTTCATTTCCTTCAGCATCACCTTACTTTCCAACAGAACTCAAGACCTTCTATCTAAACTGCCCCCTGTTAATCGGGCCACAATATATTCGTTCCCAATTATTGTCGAATATATTTCGCAGGCCATTCATAATCTTTAATATGGTGCCTCGCTATATTATTTCAGATCAAAAGTAAATATCTGCAATGGCATGAATTTGGCCCAAATCATGGATTATGACGTTCTCGATTGCATACTTGTATATGAAATGCATAATATAGTCACATTTAGTAAGAAAAAAATAATGAGTATGGCGTAATATCGCTGATATGGATATTTCTAAAGAAAATCAGCCTGATAATATGGCGGAAAAGGATATATTGTCCCTTCTGCAATGGTATATAGATTCGGGGGTAGATGAAACCATTGATGACATGCCGCAAGATTGGTATGAACGCTTCCAAGAACGCAAATTACCCCATGATAGCCCCCCCTCCTCACCCCGGAAGCAATCAGGCGGCGCGGCTAAAAAGATTACGCCCATGGTTTCCATTGAGCAGATCACCCAGGAAGCCATAGATTTGGCGGCGACATGCAACAATCTGACTGAACTCAATGAGGTTATCAAAGACTTTAATGGTTGCAGTCTGAAGAAGACCGCGACAAACACGGTGTTTTCAGATGGTAATCCGGATAGCGATATTATGTTGATTGGGGATGTCCCAGGCGTTGATGAAGACAGATTTGGCAAGGTTTTAGTTGGTGAAAACGGACAGATGCTCGACCGTATGTTCAAAGCCATTGGCCTAACCCGTGAGGCTGATCTTTATTTGACAAATATAGTGCCGTGGCGCCCTCCCGGAAACAGAAAGCCCTCCCCGGAGGAAATCACTGTCTGCCTGCCCTTTATCAGACGACATATAGAACTCTTTAAACCAAAATTACTCATTTTTCTCGGCGGCATATCCGCCAATAACCTCCTGGATTCTGAACTGGGTATCGCCCGCCTGCGCGGAAAATGGTTCGATTATGATATATATGGTCAAAATATTCCTGTTCGCCCACTATTTCATCCCGCCTATCTGCTGAAGCAGCCCAAAGCCAAAGCGGATACCTGGCGAGACCTCCTTGAAATTAAAGCAAAGCTTAAGGAACAATCTGTATGAGATTATTTCCTTTATATAAAAATGTCTTATTTCTTTGCCTTCTTCTTTGGCCCAAAGCCCTTTATGGCGCCTCAATCACACATAATCCATACGTTGTCCTGGACATCGAAAAAGAACAAACTGTCTTGTCTGCAACAGATTTTAATCTGTTAAACGCCGCAGACATCAAATTATATAAGCGCATTTTTCTCCTGCAGGAGAAAGGGAAATGGCAGAAAGCGGACAAGCTTATCAAGCAACTGGGCAATAGATTATTACTTGGCCATATCTTATATCAGCGTTATATGCATCCCACCGAATATAGTTCCCGCTACAGTGAATTGGCCAAATGGATGCTGAAATACCCCGATCATCCGGGCGCAAAAAGAATATATAGCCTCGCAAAAAAGAAAAATGGCGGAAAAGGCGGAAAGCTTCACAAACCTATTCCGTCTCTGGCGTTAAATTTTCCTGCAGACAAACCAACCTATGGCAAACGCGCTTCGCCTGACAATAGCGATATGTCTGCGGTTCAGGAAAACATAAACCCGGAAACAATAGACCCTGTTGCGACCATTGCAAGACCTCGTCATAAAAAGGCTGACCGTATAGATATTTATAACCTGAAGACGAGAATTAAAAGATATCTGCGGCGCGGCAATCCGGAACGGGCCGAGAAAAGATTATGGGCCTTTGAACGGCGCGATCTCTTATCCCCATCAGAGTTCACCAAATTACTCGGCGATATTGCCGGCGGGTATTTTTTCGATAACCAGGATGCCAAGGCCCTTGCCCTGGGGAAAATTTCCGCGGAATATTCTCATGGTACAGCATCCCAGCCGGACTGGATTGCCGGACTTTCCGCATGGCGTTTAGGTGACTGCGGCGCATCCGCGCAGCATTTCGAAAAAGTAGCCGATTCTCCGGTTGCCGGTGACTGGACATCATCTGCAGGGGCGTTCTGGGCGGCCCGGGCTTATCTCGTATGCCGCCAGCCTGAAAGAGTTGCCGAATTACTCAAAAAAGCCGCAAAATATCGCCGCACCTTTTATGGCCTGATTGCCGCGCGTCAGCTTGGACAATTACCTAAAATCAATTGGTCTGTACCTGCCTTTACCAAGGATCATTTGGATCTGATCAAGGACTTGCGCAGCGTGCAACGTGCCATCGCCTTGACCCAAACCGGAAAAACAATGTTAGCTGACATGGAATTAAGTGATGCCTGGCAACGCTCAAGAGGGGCAAAACATGAAGCTTTACTTGGGCTTGCTTCGAAACTGGGCCTTGCCGGTACCCAGCTGAAAATCGGCAAGATCGAAGAACAAAAACGCCGGACCGCCCTAGACAGCACCCTTTATCCTATGCCTGACACGGCCCCTAATGGAGGCTTCACCCTTGACAAAGCCTTGATATTTGCCGTCATGCGGCAGGAATCCGAATTTAACAGTTGGGCGAGAAGTCATGCGGGCGCCCGTGGAATCATGCAGGTGATGCCCCGCACGGCAAGCTATATATCGCGCGATCGGTCATTAAGATTTGGTAACAAAATAAAATTGGACGACCCCAAGTATAATATGGCGCTGGGCCAGAAATATATTCATGATATGTTGGGAAAAGATTTTACTGGCGGCAATCTTTTCAAGACTCTGACCGCCTATAACGCCGGACCCGGGAACTTGAGAAAATGGGAACGAAAAACCAATTTTCAAGATGATCCCTTACTGTTCATTGAATCTATCCCCGCCCGCGAAACCAGAAATTACATCGAACATGTTGTCAGCAACTTCTGGATTTACCGGATGCAGATGAACCAGACAATGACGACACTGGATACTATTGCCATGGGTGAATGGCCCATGTATATTTCTCAGGATGCCAACATTATCAAAAGCCCAAAACATGCCGCTCGATAACAATATTGAATTTTTGCCCCTGAACATCGCCGTCGTAACTGTTTCAGATACACGTACGCTGGACACGGATACCTCCGGCCAGATTGTAGTCGATCGCCTGACCAAGGCCGGCCATAAGCTGGCCGCACGCGCAATCGTCAAGGATGAAAAAACTGATCTGTCTGCAAAAATGTCGGAATGGATAAAAGATAAGACTATTCAGGTCATTATTGCCACCGGCGGAACAGGCCTGACTGGCCGCGATATTACGCCAGAAGTTTTTCACAATCTTTATGAAAAGGAAATCAAGGGTTTTGGTGAAATATTCCGGCTTGTTTCTTATAAAATTATCGGAACATCCACCTTGCTCAGCCGCGCCACCGGGGGCATTGCGCGCGGCACCTATATGTTTGCGTTACCCGGCTCTAACGGGGCCTGTAAAGATGCCTGGGATCATATATTAAAAGAGCAGCTGGATATACGTTTCCGGCCATGTAATTTTGCAGAAATGTTACCCCGCCTGATCGAATGACATGCCTTTAAGATCAGACCATATTTAATACATACAAATTGGTCTTTTATTTACAAAAACACAACATAATTTCATTAACATCCGCGAACGGTGAGGAATCTGTCCTTTTCTATTCTGGAGATTGATGATGTCAAAAAGATTAACGCTTACTATTGTCCAGGATAACAAGACAATAAATAAAACCTATATTGAGTTTTTAAAACAATATTATGACGTAAGATTGTGTGATATTGACACAATAGCCCCGGATCATTTTACCGGTTCCGAACTGATCATCATACAGGTTAATCTAAACGATCCGCATGCCATAGACCCTCTGAAGAATTTAATGGCCCTGCCTGAGCGAAGTCACATTCCGGCTCTTTTTATATTACGTGAATTTTCACGGCGCGAAATCATACAGGCCAACACACTTGGCGCGACCGACTATATTGTTTACCCCTGCCCGGATAATAAATTCCTACAACTCATTGATAATATGATCAATAAAACTGGCGAAAAAGCATGGGGGAAATTATCAGAAACCCAGGAAGAAGCCCTAAAAGTCAGTCTGAAAGTTGTCGAAAAAACATTCCATAATGCGTCAAAAGGCCTGGAAGTATCGCAAGAAGATGTCAAAGACAGCTGCAACCTTATTATCGAAGCCACGGCTAAAGACGGATTAACCGACTGGATGAATGCCATCCGCCAGCACCACAATTATACCTATCGCCATAGTATGATGGTCTGTGGTTACCTGCTGTCATTTGGCATGCTCCTGGGCGTAACAAAAACAGATTTACAGATGCTGGCTGTCGGCGGGATGATCCATGACATCGGCAAAGCCAAAACACCTATTGAGATTTTGGAAAAATCGACGGAACTTACTTTTGAAGAAATGGATGTCATAAACAAACATCCCGAAGATGGCCGTTATATTCTGGAAAAAGAAAACTGGGACAAAGTCATGATAGATATCGCCGCCCATCATCATGAAAAGCTGGACGGCACCGGCTATCCTAATGGCCTGAAAGACACGGAGATAAGCGATCCTGTACGTATGGCAGCTATTGCAAACACATTTTCAGGACTAACAGACAAACGATCCTACAAGCCGGCAATGACGGCGGAAAAAGCCATTGAAACGATGCTGGAAATGAAGGATCATCTGGACTTTCCCCTCGTCTTGTCTTTTCGTGACGTTGTGTTACCAAGCAATATAAATATTGAACGTTACAAGATATAACAACCTTGCTTTTACAAACTTACGCGCCTTAACCTTATAGCAACACAAGGCCGGTAATCTTGAATTATCTTGAGATGACGCTATAGAAAAAATATGTTGAAAAGCAACCATGTCACTATTGTTCTTGATGGCGACAATCATGACACCTCATTTATTGAGCTCGTCCAGCGCTACCATTCCGTTAAACTGGTGGATATCAATTCACTTTGCATGACAGCTTTTCAAGAATCCTTACTGGTTATTGTGCAGGTTAATCTAAACGACCCGAAAACAATTCGTCTCTTAAGACATAAAATGTCTACGCTTGAAAAAGGTCATGTCTCAGTCCTTTTCCTGCTTAATGGATTTAACAGAAGAGAAATTGTTCAGGCCAATATTTTAGGGGCAACAGATTATGTCAGCTACCCTTGCGCTGACGATTATTTTATCCGGGTTATGGGAAAAATGATCAATATTGTTGTTGAACAAGCGTGGTCAGAATTATCCAAATTACAGGAATCTGCCTTAAAAGTAAGCCTTAAGGTTGTGGAAAAAACTTTTACAAATGCAGCCGCTGGCCTGGAAGTGGCGCAAGAGGATGTCAAAGACAGCTGCAATCTTATTATCGAAGCCATGGGCAAAGACGGATTAACCGACTGGATGAATGCCATCCGCCAGCATCACAATTATACCTATCGCCACAGTATGATGGTCTGCGGCTATCTGACCTCTTTTGGTATGCTGCTAGGTATCAAAAAAACTGACTTGCAAACTCTGGCGGTTGGCGGCTTGTTACATGATATTGGTAAATCTATTACGCCTTTGGAAATATTGGACAAACCTGCCCGCCTGACACCAGGAGAGTGGAAAATCATGCAGGAGCATGCCTGGGACAGTGGCAATATACTGGAAAACAACAAATGGGATCCTGCCATGATCGACATTGCGACCCATCACCATGAAAAACTGGATGGCTCCGGATACCCCCATGGTTTAAAAGGCGGCGAAGTCAGTGACTTGGCCCGCATGGCCGCCATTGCCGACATGTTTTCCGGATTAATTGACAAACGGTCTTACAAACCCGCTATGCCCGCGGAACAGGCCATTGAAATCATGCTGGACTTAACGGATGAACTGGATATACCCTTGGTTAAAGCCTTCCGCGCCGTTGTCCTGACGGATCAAACAGAAATTCTCTAAGCATTTAAGAATAACGGGATCAAGCCCGTAAAAACAAGGAAGATAGAGAATATTATTACGGCGCTTTCTTCAAGACTTTTGCAGAAATATTGATCACGCCCGCATGTTCAAACGTTAACGTTAACGCAAGCTCATCACCAATGACGAGTTTTTTGTTTAAATCAAACAGCATCAGATGATATCCCCCTGGCTTGACGTGCGTTAGGCCATTTGCGGCAACGGGAATGGCTGAAACTTGCGCCATTCTCATCACCCCGCCGTCATTTTTATGGACATGAAGCTCCACACGGCCCGCATCAGGTGACACAGCCTTAAGCAAATTATCATCCATTGCCGTCGTATTCCTGATGATAAAATACGCCGCCCCGGGGCGGTTTTCAATGACCACAGGACGGGCCCAAGGGTCACTGATAACAAGTTTTCCCTCTCCCGCAAAAGAAGAGTGGCTAAACGTCAAAGAGACAAGGCAAAATAATAAAAGATTCACTATTTTATTCATATTGTTTCACTCAAGTAATTTATTAGAAGAATCTGGCAATTTATTAAAAAACAATTTATTAAAAAAATCTGGCCGCAAAGATAACCCGAACCGGCACTTAATATTCTCGGATCATTGCATTTATAAAGCGAAATGGCAACATTTTTCCCCTGCCTGGCAATATTCTTGTCATGAATATTGGCGAAGACTATAGGCACAAATAAAACCACAAAATTTCATCAGTGATTTTTGAGACAAGACATTAGGGCGAGATATTAGGACAACATAATAGACAAAAATACAGGAATCTTACATTTCACCCTTGCAGTGATAGAAAATGGCCTTATATAAGCTCCATGAACACTGAAATGTAATGTGAGACATATAGAATCAGCCCGGAACAGCTGATAACTATGTCCCTTAATAGATAAGAGGATAGTATGGGCAAAGTAATTGGAATTGACTTAGGTACGACAAATTCATGTATCTCAATTATGGACGGCGCAAAGCCGAAGGTTATTGAAAATGCGGAAGGCGGCAGAACAACCCCTTCGATGGTTGCCTTCACATCAGATGGTGAACGGCTGGTCGGACAACCGGCGAAGCGTCAGGCCGTCACAAATTCAACAAACACCCTGTTTGCCATTAAACGCCTTATTGGCCGGACTTTTGATGACAATGCCACCCAAAAAGACATCGAAATGGTACCCTTTAAAATTATTAAGGCGGACAATGGTGATGCCTGGGTCGAAGCGCAGGGCGAAGAATATAGCCCCAGTCAGGTGTCCGCGTTTATCTTGCAGAAAATGAAAGAAACCGCTGAAGAATACCTTGGTGAGACTGTCTCGCAGGCTGTGATCACGGTTCCGGCCTATTTTAATGACGCCCAGCGTCAAGCCACCAAAGATGCCGGCAAGATTGCAGGCCTCGAAGTCCTTCGCATTATCAATGAGCCAACCGCCGCGGCACTGGCATATGGTATGGAGAAAGAAGACGGCAAGACAATCGCGGTTTATGACCTTGGCGGCGGAACATTCGATGTCTCCATCCTTGAAATCGGTGATGGCGTATTCGAGGTTAAATCCACAAACGGGGATACGTTCCTCGGCGGCGAAGATTTCGATATGCGTTTAGTCCAATATCTTGCAACCGAATTCAAGAAAGAAAATGGCATTGACCTGAAAAGCGACAATATGGCATTGCAACGGCTGAAAGAAGCTGCTGAAAAAGCCAAGATCGAGCTGTCCAGCGCGCAACAAACCGAAATCAACCTGCCGTTCATTACCGCAGATGCCTCTGGCCCGAAACATTTGACGCTGAAGCTGACCCGTGCCAAATTCGAAGAACTGGTTAAAGATTTTGTACAACGTACCATAGCCCCATGTAAAGCCGCCCTTAAAGACGCAGGCCTTACCGCAAGCGACATTGATGAAGTTGTCATGGTTGGCGGCATGACCCGCATGCCTAAAATCACCGAAGTGGTCAAAGATTTCTTTGGCCGCGAGCCACATAAAGGCGTTAATCCTGATGAAGTTGTTGCCATGGGTGCCGCTATTCAGGCCGGTGTTCTTCAAGGTGATGTGAAAGACGTTCTTCTGCTTGATGTGACACCTCTGTCTCTTGGTATTGAAACATTGGGCGGCGTTTTCACACGGCTTATTGATCGCAACACAACCATCCCGACCAAAAAGTCCCAGACTTTCTCTACCGCCGAAGACAACCAGTCTGCCGTAACCATTCGGGTCTTTCAGGGGGAACGCGAAATGGCCGCCGATAATAAAATGCTGGGTCAGTTTGATCTGATGGGCATTCCCGCCGCGCCGCGCGGCGTGCCACAAGTGGAAGTAACATTCGACATTGATGCCAACGGTATTGTCAATGTTTCCGCTAAAGACAAAGGCACAGGCAAGGAACAGCAGATCCGCATTCAAGCCTCTGGTGGCTTGAGCGATGATGACATTGAAAAAATGGTCAAAGATGCCGAAGCCAACGCTGAAGACGACAAAAAACGCCGCGAATTGGTGGAAGTACGCAATCAGGTCGAAAGCACAACCCATTCAGCAGAAAGCCAGCTGAAAGAACATGGTGACAAAATATCTGCTGAAGATAAAACCGCCATCGAAGACGCCATCAGCGCCGTTAAGACCACTTCTGAAAGCGATGATGTGGATGCTATAAAAGCGGCACTGGAAACCTTGCAACAAGCCGCCATGAAATTGGGTGAAGCCATCTATAAGGATCAAGCTGAAGCTACCGGCGAAGCAGAACCGGAAGGGGCTGCACAAAATGCAGACGATGATGTGGTCGATGCCGACTTTGAAGAAGTAGACGAAGACAAAAAGTAATTTGCGCTGATGATTAAACTTACGCTCAACTTATATTATCATCTAAAATCAATATGATATATTGCCGTCCCGCCTAACGGGGGACGGCATATGCATGCAGGGTAGAAAACCGGGATTAACATGGCCAAAATCTGTTTTTATGACATACTTGAAGTGGAACGCGGTGCCTCCGCAGGTGATCTGAAGAAATCATACCGTAAAATGGCCATGCAATATCACCCGGACCGTAATCCAAACAATGAAGAAGCCGAAGCCAAGTTCAAAGAAATCAGTCAAGCCTATGACATTTTGAAAGATGATCAAAAACGCGCAGCTTATGATCAATATGGTCACGCGGCCTTTGAGAATGGCGGCGCGGGCAACGGCGGTATGAGCGGCGGATTTGACGGCGCTTTTTCCGATATTTTCGAAGACTTATTTGGCATGGGAGGGGGACGCCGCCCCCGTAGAAGCTCTCCTGGCCGCGGCGCAGACTTGCGTTATAACCTGACCATTACCCTTGAGGATGCCTTCACGGGTAAAGAAGAAAAAATTACAATCCCAACGTCAGTTTCCTGTGAAAAATGTCATGGCGATGGTGCTGAGGCGGGATCAAAGCCCGAACCCTGCGGCGGGTGTAACGGTATTGGCAAGGTAAGAACCCAGCAAGGATTTTTCACCGTTGAGCGTACCTGCCCCAGATGTCAGGGACAAGGTAAAGTCATTGCCAACCCTTGCGGTGAATGCCACGGTACGGGCAGCAAACAGAAAAACAAATCGCTGTCCGTAAAAATCCCCGCCGGCGTTGAAGATGGCACACGGATCCGGCTTCAGGGTGAAGGCGAAGGCGGGGCATTAAATGGCCCAAACGGTGATTTATATATTTTTATTTCCCTGGAATATCATCCCATATTTCAACGCGACGGCGCGGCCATATATTGTAATGTACCCATTGCCTTAACGACAGCTGCCCTTGGCGGCGAAATTGATATCCCAACCGTTAATGGCGGCAAAACCAAGGTAAAAATCAACGCCGGCAATCAATCGGGGAAACAATATCGTCTGCGTGGAAAAGGAATGCCCATACTTCATTCTGAACAATTTGGCGACATGGTCATTCAAACTGCCGTTGAAACACCTGTTAATATGACCAAAAAACAAAAAGAAATTCTTCGGGCCTTCGCCAATGAATGCGGCGACAACGTCAGCCCTGAATCCTCCGGGTTTCTTAATAAAGTTAAAGAATTATGGGACGACCTGACTGACTGAATAACCCACGAATATACCTGAATTAATTCTTCAGGCGACAAAATCCATCAACAAACGCCGCGCCTGAGGAATTTTCTTATCATGAGGGAAAAGCACATAGCGTTCGAGAAAAAATTCACTTAAAAAGAGACCGCTCCGCACATCATCAACCGTGACAGCGCCGCCGCCCAGTAAAAAAGCGGGCAGTGCCAAGAGTTTGTCATGATAGGGAAGCCCCGCGGTCCGGCATACCGCCCGTCCTGACTTCGGCGATACATATACCAGATCATCCACCACCCCAGTTGCCGCGCAGCAGCTAAGGTCCAAACCAAAGCCTAATTCTGATAAAAGCCCGATTTCCCAGCGCACGAGTAAGGGCCCCCATGCCTCAGGCTCTGGATCTGAAAACCCCAGAGTATCCAGCAAAACCTGAAGCCCCCCATATAATTTTTGATGTTTTTCACGATCTGCAAGGCAAATCAGCAAGATGGCACAGACACTATTTAATACCCCGAGTTTTGAGGGATAATCAAAGAAAAAAGCTGAACGGGCCGTGCGAAGTTCCACACTATAGGTGCCGAGCTGACTTTCAATACGGCCGCGCCATTTTAACGTCACCTCATTTCCAGGCTGTAGAATACCGCGTTTCCGGCGGCCCATACCGCCCTTGACCAATCCCGCATGACGACCATGTTCAGCCGTCATAACGTCAATAAGCGCATCATATTCACCATATTTCCGCAAAGAAATAATTATGCCCTGATCATGAAATTCCATCTGTTACGGCTCAAGCTCCTGATGTATCGCTTCACTTTTTCTTGCAAATAATGCCGCTGCTTACGTCCTTGCCCAGAAAGAACATAGCCAGCCGCCTTTCGAAGTATCATTTTACTTTATCGCATCAAGTCGGCTAAGGCCTTCCTTGATTTTTACCGCCTTAAGTTCTGCCTCTTCAAGGTTTTTACGATTCTCAGCCACCACTTGTTCAGGTGCTTTTGCCATGAATTTTTCATTATTCAACCGACCCGAGATTCCGCCTATTTCCTTGGCAAGCTTATCCAGATTCTTCTGAAGACGCGTTTTTTCCGCAGAAATATCAATCACATCAGCAAGAGGCAGGAAATATGTTGCCTCGTGAGCCACAATCTGCAAAGCTCCCCTGGGCGCATCACCATCAAGTTTAGTGATGGTTTCAAGCCGTGCTAGACGTTTAATTACCTGGCCTTGTGCCTCAAGGGCCGTATCTGTCGCAGCTGTTGCCCCTTGCACCAACATATCAAGCTTCGCCCCCGCCGGAACATTCATTTCCGCGCGCGCCGTACGAATATCAGAAATCAACTGAATGACCCATTGCATTTCCCGGCAAGCAGACTCATTTATCAAACCCGTATCTGAATCTTGACCTTGATTTGGCCATGGGGCTAAAATAAGAGCCGTCTCCCGGTCATCTCGCAAGTTGCGCCATATTTCCTCGGTAATAAAGGGCATGAAAGGGTGCAAAATTTTCAATATCTGATCCATTACCCATGCCGCCGTATTACGGGTTTCCATCTTGGCTTGCTCATCTTCACCAAAAAACCGGGGCTTGACCAATTCTACATACCAGTCACAGAATGTACCCCATGTGAAATGATAGATAGCCGCCGTCGCATCATTATACCGATAGGCCTCAAGGGCGCGAGTTACCTCTTTCGCAGCCAGGGTCACCTCGCCAATGATCCATTTATTTACGCTAAGTTTCGTATCAGCAGGATTAAAAGCCGGATCAATATTATCAAAACAGCCATTCATGTCGCAAAAACGGGCCGCGTTCCATAGTTTGGTGCCAAAGTTACGGTATCCTTCAACCCGCTTTTCAGACATTTTTATGTCCCTGCCCTGTGCCTCCATTGACGCCAGCGTAAAGCGCAGGGCATCCGCACCAAATTTATCTGCCAATTCCAATGGGTCAATGACATTGCCCTTTGACTTTGACATTTTTGCGCCATGCTCATCCCGTACCAGAGCATGAACATAAACCGTATGGAACGGCACTTCCGGCTTGCCGGCCTTATCCTTCATAAAATGAAGGCCGTCCATCATCATGCGCGCCACCCAAAAGAAAATAATATCAAAGCCCGTGACCAAAACATCCGTTTTATAATGTTTTTTTAATTCCGGTGTGTTTTCCGGCCAGCCAAGCGTACCGAACGGCCATAATGCAGATGAAAACCATGTGTCCAGCACATCTGGATCACGGATTAATTCTTTTACTTCACCGTAATGAACCAGCGCGGCGGCTTTTGCCTCGGCCGCGGTCAACCCGACAAATATTTCACCATCAGGGCCATACCAGGCTGGAATTTGATGTCCCCACCAAAGCTGCCGGGAAATACACCAGGGTTCAATATTTCGCATCCACTCAAAATATGTTTTCTCCCAATTTTTGGGGACAAATCTGGTCGCGCCGCTTTCAACGGCTTCCAGGGCCGGTTTTGCCATGACTTCTGCATTAACATACCATTGATCGGTAAGCCATGGTTCAATCACAACGCCTGACCTGTCACCAAAAGGCACCATATGGACGGTATCCTCTATTTTTTCAAGCAAGCCTAAAGCATCCATGTCAGCGATAATCATTTTTCGAACAACAAAACGGTCAAGGCCGCGATATTTTTCTGGAACCGCATCATTGGTATGCGCAGAATCATCAAAAATATTTATGTCTTCCAGCTTATGGCGTTTACCTACCATATTATCGTCAAAATCATGAGCCGGCGTGATCTTCACGGCACCAGAACCTTTTTCAGGATCCGCATGCTCATCCGCAACCACAATTAACTTTCGGCCCACGAGCGGCAGGGTTAATTTTTTGCCGATTAAATCCTGATACCGCTCATCATCTGGATGTACCGCGACAGCCACATCACCGAGCATCGTTTCAGGACGCGTTGTGGCAACGGTTAAAAACCGTCCCTCCTGATCATCTACCGGATATTTAAAATGCCAATAATGGCCATTGACTTCTTTTTGCTCCACCTCAAGATCAGAAATGGCTGTTTTCAGTTTAGGATCCCAATTTACAAGACGCTTCGCCTTGTATATCAGGTCTTGTTTATAGAGTTCGACAAAAACCTTAAGAACCGCGCCGGCAAACCCCTCATCCATGGTGAAACGGCTACGGCTCCAGTCACAGGACTGTCCCAGGCGGCGCATCTGGTTAAATATCATGCCGCCGGATTCTTCTTTCCAAGCCCATACCCGCTCGATGAATTTTTCCCGGCCAAGGTCATGCCTGGACACTCCCTCAGCATCCAATTGACGCTCCACCACCATCTGTGTTGCAATGCCCGCATGATCCATACCGGGCTGCCATAGTACATCCTTACCCCGCATACGTTCAAACCGAATAAGAATATCCTGCAATGTGTGATTTAGCGCATGACCCATATGAAGGCTGCCGGTCACATTGGGCGGCGGCAATACGATTGTATAGGGCTGCGCATCTGTCCGGCCGGGTTTAAAGGCGCCGGAAGCCTCCCAATCATCATAAATTCTCTGTTCGGCGTCATGGCAATCAAATGTTTTTGCCAGTTTGTCAGCTTTTTCCAGTTCTTCAGACATTTTCGGAATCTTTTCGTATCTACTTTGAATTTACAGAAATTTACGGCTTTTAAAAAAAGAGAAGAGCCTTGGGATAAGGCCCTTCATTATAATTTGGTGGGCATAGAACCCCCTGTTTTTTTCTAAATTCAGTTTCCTGATTATGGTTTTTTGGTTATGGTTTTTTAGTTCTGGCCAAACGGGCAATTTCTTTGGCAATCATACGTTCGACAATCGGCGGCAAATTCTTGTCCAGCCAGACTTTCAACATCGGTTTCAACATCTCTCTGACCAGGTCTTCCAGCGTATTGCCTGACCCCTGATAGCCTGAGGTCAATAAATCAGACAGGACACCGAACTGATCCATGGTAAAGTTTGAAGCGTCTTCTGACATTAATTCATCTTCACCAGTTGCCGGATCCACATCATCTATACCCAGATCAGAACCCAGATCAATTTCAGGCTCCGCCGCTGCTGGTTCAGGTTCAGCTTCTATTTCGTCCTCCACCATTTCAGTCAATTCCAGAACCTGTTCTTCTTCGGGCTCCTCTTCTGGCTCTGGCTCTATTTCCAGCTCTGGCTCAGCTTCTGGTTCAGCTTCTGACACTGGCTCTGGCTCAGCTTCTGCAACGACCTCAGGTGCCTCGGCAGTTTTCCCTTCTTCCACATCATCTTCTGAAATAATTTTCCGAATCGATGCGAGAATTTCTTCCATCGTTGGCTCTTCCTGGCCTTCCGTTTCGCTCATATTTCTGATACCTCGCCACTGTAAGCATTATCTCTCGTTCAAATGCGATGAATTGGTAAAATATTTACCATATCCAACTTAACACCTTTAGTGTTTTTTCAACGATTTTCAATAACTATATATCATATATAAAAAAAAACGACCTTTTGGAACAAAAATATCCCTGGATCGCTTTAATTTTAAGTAAAAAATTGATTTAGGCTGGCTTAATCTTTGTTGATTCCCCAGCCAAAAAAATTATTCTTCATATGATCCTTAATTCTAGTTAGGGTCATATCGCGTTACGGCAAGACCCATTTCTTCCGAAGTAAGCTTGCCAATAACCATTAACATCGTATATGCGGCAACATGCTGATCGCTTTTTGCCCGCGCCAGATTTACCCGTGAATCGAGTAATTCCTGCTCCGCATCCAGAACATCCAAAGTTGTCCTAGAACCAACCTCTGCCTCCTGCCTGACCCCTTCCAGGGCAATGTTATTTGCCATCACCTGATCTTCTGATGAGGCAATTCTGGCCGTAGCCTCCCGATAATTTTCCCAGGCATTTCGTACCTGCTCCTCAAGATTCCGCTCAGTAGACACCGTTTCGAGGCGGCGTTGATTTTCAACTTGTCTGGATTGGCGGATATTCGATGAAACAGTACCGCTTTGGTAGAGCGGCAAGGTTACCTGTGCCAAAACTTCTTTGATGGTAGATCTATCCGTCGTGCTTGAACTTTCCCAGCTTTTGCTGACCCGGCCAACCACTTCCACTGATGGCCCAAGCCCACCATATTGCCTTTTAACATTATAGCGCGCCGCTTTTTCAGTAAAGATAGCCGCAAGAAGTTCAGGGTTATGCGCGCGGGCCATTTGCAGGGCCGCCGCCTCAGAAGCGGGCATGGCGGGCAGGTTCGCCGGTTGTTCAAGGTTCGCCGGTGACATCCCAACTGTCTTTTTAAAGGCTGCCCGGCTCGCACTTAAGGTGGCCTCAGAACGAATTTTTTCCGAAACTGACCGGGACAGACGCGCTTTCGACTGGGCAACATCCGTACGGGTTATTTCCCCGACACGGAATCTGTCCTCACTGGCTTCTAACTGCCGTTTTAACACAGAGACATTATTGATCGTCAGCTCTAACACCGCAATATCCCGCACAACACTCATATAAGCCGTAACCGAATCCAGCAAAATTCTCTGTTCGGTGTTCACCAACTGCGCACGTCCGGCATTGACATTATTTTGTGCTTCACCTGTGCTATTCACCGTTTGCATACTATTGAATACAGGCTGCCTTAGCTCCACCGATACATCCCTCGGATTTGTATTTCCGTTAGCCGCAAATGTCGCCACTGTTTCAGAATCTCTATAACCATATCGCCCAGAAGCGATAACAGAAGGCCGCCAACCGGATCTGGCCTGACTAATCGTTTCGTCCAGCGCCTTCAAAGATGCCCGCTGTGCTTGCAAATCCGGGTTATTAAGATAGGCCGCCGCCATAGCATCTTTTAAGGTTTGTGAATATGCCGGTTGATGAAATGTCAGGATCACTATTAACGGCACCGCCAAAGAGGATAATTTGTTTATCATTTTCATACTCAATATATATTATATGTTTATATATGCTCATCATTTACAAGCAATCAACCTATCACAACCTGCAATTAATAAAACATGTCTTTAAAAATATTAATTATTGCCTGAAATTAGCCCGCTATTGTTAACGCCGTCAATATCAACGACCTTTTTATTATTTAACAAGAAATCCGGTTATTATTTAAAAAGGAATCCGGGTTTCTTGTTAAATGCCTCAAAAACGGGAATATATGCGTCAAACAATATTCGCTTGCCGATTAAACCATTTTCATGGGTCACATAGGTTGCCTTGCCAACCCCATTATCATTCAACACACAGATTAACCGCCCGCCTTCTGCCATCTGGTCAATCAACTGCGGCGGCAATTGATCAATCATACCATTGATGAATATCAAATCATAAGGCCCCTGAGCCGCCAAGCCATCCATCAGCGGTCCGGTGACAACAGCCACATTGTCACATTCCTGATCCGCCAAAATTTTTATCGCACTCTGCACAAGCTTATCGTCTTCTTCCAGAGCAACAACAGCTTCTGCAAGCTGGCCCAGAACGGCACTTGAATATCCGGTAGCACAGCCCACATCCAGGACCAAATCTGTTTTTTTCACTGCCGCAGTATCAACAAGTCTGGCAAAAACCATGGGGCTCATAAGGCAACGCCCCGGTGCCACTTGAATATCAGAATCAAGATAGGCAACGCCGCTCAAAGTTTTTGGAACAAATTTTTCCCGTTTAACAGCCTCTATCGCCTCAATAATTCGTTCATCATTGACCTCATTTGGTCGAAGTTGGCCATCAATCATATGTTGACGTGCATTTGCCGTATCTGACATTGAGAAACTCCTGAAGTATATGATTTTATAACCCCCCCTGTATAAAGGGTCACCTTATGCTTTACAATAACGTAAATAGCGCAATGGTACGCGTATATATAATATGTTTAAAGTAAGCCTGAAAAGAATAACAGTTTTCCCCAAAAAAGAATAGCGACCATAATTAAACTTGAAAAAAAATAAGGGATATGCGAAACATTGCCAATCTGGAAATATATTAAAGTGCAACGCATTTTTTCTGAAGTATAATATCCTCTTTAACTTCACCCAGTTGGCGCGGTGGCGGAATGGCTACGCAGCGGATTGCAAATCCGTCTATACCGGTTCGATTCCGGTCCGCGCCTCCATAATTATCCCTTATCTACAAAAATATAATGAGCGACATTTAATGACATTATGCAACGCGCTTTGCCGTCGCCTTGGCCGTCTTGGTCACTGCTGAACACGATCATTGTTTTGTGCGTTTACAGCACCTCAAACAAGCCAGCCGCCCCCATACCGCCGCCGACACACATGGTAACAACCACATATTTCACCCCGCGCCTTTTCCCTTCGATCAAGGCATGGCCAATCATGCGTGATCCACTCATCCCATAGGGGTGACCAATAGAAATTGCGCCGCCGTTGACATTCAGCTTTTCACCAGGAATACCAAGTTTATCGCGGCAATAAACGACCTGCACCGCAAAGGCTTCGTTCAATTCCCATAGGCCAATATCATCCATGCGGAGGCCCGCCGACTTCAATAATTTAGGAATGGCAAAAACAGGGCCAATACCCATTTCATCAGGATCGCATCCCACAACGGACATGCCGCGATAAATACCAAGCGGCGACAGACCGCGCCTTTCAGCTTCCCCCCGTTCCATCAACAGATTGGCCGAAGCCGCATCAGACAATTGACTCGCATTCCCGGCGGTGATGGAACCGCCCTCGATTACGGGGCCAAGGCCTGCCAAACTTTCCGCAGAAGTAGAAGGTCGGTTCCCCTCGTCTTTTGCCAGGGTAACATCCTGATAGGACACCTCACCCGTTTCTTTATCTTTAACAGCCATACTGGAGGCAAGCGGCACAATTTCATCATCAAAGCGACCCGCATCTTGCGCAGCGGCTGTTCTTTGCTGACTTTCCAGAGCGTAAAGATCTTGTGATTCGCGGCTAATACCGTAACGATCCGCCACAATTTCGGCTGTTTGCAGCATAGGCATATAAGCATCCGGCACCCGTTTCAAAAGCCCCTTGTCCATTTGTTTCATGATCAATTCAAATGCCGGCTTCTGTACAATGGAAATATTATCCACCCCGCCGCCGACAACAACATCCATGCCATCACAAATGATCTGCTTGGCCGCTGTTGCCACGGCCATAAGGCCGGAGGCACATTGACGATCAATCGTCATCCCCGCGACAGACGTCGGTAATCCTGCGGCCATGGCACTGGTCCGGCCCACATTCCAACCCGCAGATCCCGCGGGAAGTGCGCTGCCCATGATCACATCTTCGACCTCACCGCCGTCCAATCCTGCGCGGCGCACGACTTCTGCAATAACATGACCGCCCATTGTGGGGGCCATGGTTGCGTTGAAAACGCCTTTAAACGCCCGTCCTATTGGTGTTCTTGCAGTTGATACTATTACGGCTTCTCTCATGGGTCTGTCCTTGTTGCTGAATATATGTGACTTAAATTTGTTTCTTTATAGATTGTGATCACGAGGAAAAAAAGCAGAAATTAAAACAATCGTTTTATTTATCCATGGCAAGGCGAATGCTTTTCAGGCGCATGTCCATCACCGCCCGCCCCTTCTCTTGGTCTTTTTCGCTTTTCTGGGCCCTAAAATATCCTGATATTCAGTAAGGGCTTTTCCGGCAAGTTTTTTCGTTTCACCGCCCGTTGTATAAGTCAGGTCATAATCCGCTATATATCGATAATTAGCGACCGAAGCCCGGAACATGGCAAAGCTTCTTTCAAAAAAATTCAAATGGTCATATATATTGAAATGATCAATCTTGCGATTAAGCCGAATCGTACCGATCAAACTGTCTTTATCATTCTTGGCCGCAAGTTTTATTAACGTTGGATATGAAGATTTATGCGCTTCCTTTTTAATATTTTTATAGACAATGGTCACATCTAAAAATTCTGTAATGGCGCCCGCCTCATCTTTTAGAGTGAGAATAAAGTCCTTGGCACCATCAGGCCTTTCAATGGCCGATAAAAAGGGAATCGGCTGATTATCTTCATGGCTAAGGCCGCTCACCCTTAGCCAATTCACTAATACATCTTCGAGCCGGCCTGTAATCAGCGTATGGGTCGCAAAGCCTTGTACCTTGCCTTCTCCCATATTAAAAGAAGTATTGAGAGAGGGCCCCGTATTGGAAGAAGAGCTGTCTTCCCCCCGGCGTATTTTCCATGTGCCGGCACCCTCAAAAAAAGGCAGGTAAATAGAGCTTTCCATACGGCCTTTTTTATTTGCAAATTTCTGATGATCGAAGGGATGAATTTTGGACGAGACTGCCGTCTTCACGATATTCTTATCATCTGACCCCAGAAAAATATCATGACTGTTCCCGTTACTTTTCAGGCGATGCGTATGAATGAACAGATCAAATTTTTTCGTATCAAACCCCCATTCACCTAAGTTTCGGCCATTCTTAATGATGGTTCTTTCCCCATCCGGGCTCACCACATTTGCAATCATGATGCCATGGCTTTTTCCCACAGGCCAGGGGAAGTTGGCCGCGAGAAACTGAGCGGTCACAAAAGTGCCATCCTCAAACAGGAAATGCTGTTCCCAATATTCCTTATAATAATGATCCTCTAATAATTGAGGCTTTGAATGATCCAAAGCTTGTAACAATGCTGGAAACAACATACTCACACACACAACAATCAACTTGATCAATTTCAAAATTAAACTCCTTGTCAAACAACTTTAAGACTTAAACTATAGCGGCTTAGCTTATAATCAAACCGAAATATATACCACTCTGTAATTTCAGATCAGCCAGCGTACAAGAATATATCCGGTAAAATATGTCAAAGTCATGGCAAAGTTAGCGCGGGAGCGGCGCAGAAACAATAGTGCCAATAGATAAAAGCCACGCCTGAAACAACAGGGGCGGCTTTTAAAAGAACGTCTGACGATTTTTAAAGACTTATCCTTTAAGCTCGTCTGTCATCTGCTTACGGGCGACAGCGAGCAGATCTTCCATTTCGCGGCGCACCTGATGTTCGGAAATTTTAAGACCTTTGGCTTCGAAATCACCCATTACTTTACGGTAAACATCATCATCACCGGCTTCTTCGAAATCTGACACAATGACTTCTTTAGCATAAGCCAAAGCATCATCACCGCTTAATCCCATTTTTTCCGCAGCCCAAAGGCCAAGTAATTTATTACGGCGTGCAACGACTTTAAAATCAAATTCCTCGTTACGGGCAAATTCTTTTTCATAGGCTTTTTCGCGGCCCTCAAACTGGGTCATTTATCCAATCTCCTTTAAAATACCTGTCTCATAGAATCTCATATGTCATTATGTACGACAGATAACATCAGGATTCTATAATTATATATGGGGAATGCCCAGTTTTTTTTAAAGATCATGATAATATTATTTTCTTTATTATCATGCGCGCCTGTCTCCAATTGTCTTCTGATCTAAATTGATATATGTTCGCCTCGCTTGATTCTATCAACTAAAATTAAAGTTTATACATTCATTTTATCTATTGCAGGAAAGCTGGCATGTCCCCAACAACGCTTAAAGGTGAAAAACTTTACGAAGGAAAAGCCAAAGTCCTTTTTCAGGGGACTGAACCCGGCACAATTGTTCAGTATTTTAAAGATGATGCCACGGCGTTTAATGCCCAGAAAAAAGGCACAATCGCAGGCAAAGGCATCATCAATAACAAAATCACCGAACTTGTGATGCATAATCTGGAACGCATTGGCATTCCCACACATTTTATTAAACGGCTTAGTGATCGTGAACAGTTGGTCCGCGAGGTGGAAATTGTTCCTCTTGAAGTCATTGTGCGTAATGTCGTTGCCGGCACTATGGCCAAGCGCTTTGGCCTCGAAGAGGGTATGCGCCTGGATCGGCCGCTCATTGAATTTTCCCTCAAAGATGATGACCTCGGCGATCCGTTAATTGCCGAAGAACATATATTATCCCTTGATCTTGCTGATGATGAGGAATTGAGCCAAATTTTTGACATGACCCATCAGATTAACGATTTTTTGCGGGGCATGTTTGCGGGCGTTGGCATTGAACTTATTGACTTCAAGCTTGAATATGGCCGGCTTTATGATGAAGGCGACACGGGCTACAGTCTTATCCTTGCCGATGAATTCAGTCCGGACAATTGCCGGCTTTGGGACTTGAAAACCGGCGAGAAAATGGATAAAGATCGTTTCCGCCGAGATCTTGGCGGCGAAGCAGAAGCCTACAGGCAAGTCGCACATCGCCTTGGTATCAGCCTCGAAACCGAAGAATAACTCCAATCTACAAGAAAGGTCGACCGTGAAAGCACGCGTACATATCACATTAAAAAATGGTGTTCTTGACCCCCAGGGCAAAGCAATCCAGCATGCCTTATCAGCCCTTGGCTTTGGTGGTGTGGATGATGTCCGCCAGGGCAAATATATTGAACTGGATCTTCAGGAAACAGACCCGGAAAAGGCAGAGGCAACCGTTGAAGAAATGTGTAAAAAACTTCTGTCAAATACGATCATTGAAAATTACACCATTGAGATTAAATAACCTTGACTTACCCGGGATGCGTCCATGAAAACTGCTGTAATAGTATTTCCTGCCTCAAACTGTGATCGTGACATGATTGTTGCGCTGGAAAAAACCACAGGCCAGAAACCACATATAATCTGGCATCAGGACGAAGAAATTCCGCCTGTTGACCTGATCGCCCTGCCGGGCGGGTTCTCATTTGGTGATTACTTAAGGTGCGGTGCCATGGCCGCCCGCTCACCGGTTACCAAACAAGTTATCGAACATGCCAAGCGCGGCGGAAATGTCATCGGGATATGCAACGGCTTTCAGGTTTTAACCGAAACAGGCCTATTACCAGGCGCACTGATGCGGAATAAGAGCCTGAAATTTGTCTGCAAAGACGTTAATCTTCGGGTAGATAACAATGATACGCCCTTCACCAATGCTTATTCAGAGGGGCAAATCATTACCGTTCCCGTGGCCCATCATGACGGTAATTATTTTGCCGATGAGGATACACTCAAAGCATTAGAGGATGAAGGGCGGGTTGCTTTCCGGTATGTCGATACGACAGGAGAGGCCACAAAGGCCGCGAACCCCAATGGTTCCCAAAATAATATAGCCGGCATTATCAACCGGCGGAAAAATATCATCGGCCTTATGCCTCACCCCGAAAGACTGATAGAAGATATTCAGGGCGGTTCAGACGGCCTTGGATTCTTTAAAAGCATGATTAACGCAATTAATTAAGGTCCCCATATGACCCCAGATTTGACCCCAGACGTAACCCCAGATCTAACCCCAGATCTAATCCAAGACCAAGCCCAAGACCCAAAATGGAATAATAACGTCGAAATTACCGACGCATTGGTCAAGGAACATGGCCTGAGTGATGATGAATATTCGCTATGCTTAACAATTCTGGGCCGCACGCCTAGCTTAACGGAACTTGGAATTTTTTCCGTCATGTGGAGCGAGCATTGCTCCTATAAATCATCGAAACTGCATCTTAAAACTTTGCCCACCAAAGCCCCCTGGGTTATCCATGGGCCGGGCGAAAATGCGGGCGTTATTGATATTGGTGATAATCAGGCGCTCATTTTCAAAATGGAAAGCCATAACCATCCGTCTTATATTGAGCCCTATCAGGGGGCGGCAACCGGCGTTGGCGGCATATTACGTGATGTTTTTACCATGGGCGCGCGGCCTATTGCCAATATGAACGCCTTGCGTTTTGGCACACCGGATCATCCTAAAACCCGCCATCTTCTCAGCGGCGTTGTCGAAGGCATCGGCGGATATGGCAACTGTGTTGGCGTACCGACTGTGGGCGGCGAAACCAATTTTCATCCCTCTTATGACGGCAATATACTCGTGAATGCCATGAATGTGGGTCTGGCAGATCAGGATAAAATCTTTTTATCCGCAGCGGCGGGTATTGGTAATCCGGTTATTTATGTCGGTTCCAAAACCGGACGCGATGGTATTCACGGCGCCACGATGGCCTCAACCGAATTTACCGAAGATACCGAAGAAAAACGCCCAACAGTTCAGGTTGGCGATCCCTTCACTGAAAAACTTCTGATCGAAGCCTGCCTGGAATTAATGTCCACCGATATGGTTGTGGCCATTCAGGATATGGGCGCGGCTGGCCTGACATCCTCCTCGGTCGAGATGGCCTCTGGCGGCGGCGTTGGTTTTGCCTTTAATCTTGATATGGTGCCTCAGCGTGAAGAGGGTATGACCCCATATGAAATGATGTTGTCCGAAAGTCAGGAACGCATGTTGATCGTCCTGAAACCAGGGCGCGAGGCAGAAGCAAAGGCAATCTTTGACAGATGGGATCTTGATTTCGCGGTTATTGGAAAAATTACAGATACAGGTAACCTGACGCTGACGTTTAAAGGCGAAGTCGTTGCGGATATCCCAACTCAGCCGCTGGCTGATAATTCACCGGAATATGACCGACCCTGGGTTAAAACAGAACCCAAAGCAGAATTAAAAGCTGCTGATATCGCTGCCCCAAGTGACATGAAGCAGGCCCTGCTTCAAATGATCAGCTCACCAAATTTATGTAGCCGCGACTGGATCTGGCAGCAATATGACACTCAGGTCATGGCGGACACCATTCAAAAACCGGGCGGTGATGCGGCCGTGGTACGCATACATGGCACAGACAAGGCGGTAGCCATTACGACTGATTGCACGCCCCGCTACTGCTATGCTGATCCGTATGAGGGCGGCAAACAGGCCGTGGCCGAAACCTGGCGCAACTTGACAGCTGTGGGGGCAACGCCGCTCGCGATCACTGACTGCCTTAATTTTGGCAATCCTGAACGTCCTGAAATCATGGGGCAATTCGTCGGTTGTATTGAAGGTATGAAGGAAGCTTGCGAAATCTTGGATTACCCTGTGGTGTCCGGCAATGTGTCCCTTTACAATGAAACCAACGGCACCGGCATTCATCCGACACCCGCCATCGGCGGCGTTGGACTTTTTAATGACGCTAGCAAGATGGTCACGATCGCGCCCAAGACCGAAGGCGAAGTCTTGATCCTGATTGGTGAAACCAGGGGACATCTTGGGGCATCATTATATCTTGATGTCATGGAAGGCCGCGAAGAAGGCAGCCCGCCGCCCGTTGATTTAGCCCTTGAAAAGAAAAACGGTGACTTTGTACGCCGCCAAATTAATGACGGCAATATTTCCGCCTGCCATGACATTTCCGACGGCGGGTTATTTGTGGCTCTGGCTGAAATGGCCATGGCCGCCAAAATCGGTATGGATATCACAGTTGATAATGGTAATACACCTCTTCACGCCTATGCTTTCGGCGAAGATCAGGGCCGTTATATCCTTTCTGTCCCTGCGGATAAAGCGGAAGAGATTTTGGCTACGGCACAAAAATTAGGGGTAAATATGCAGGAAATTGGCAAAACAGGCGGGGATGAACTAACTCTGAATGATATTTCTCCCTTATCTATTTCAGAATTACTTGACACACATGAAAAATGGATGCCAAGTTATATGAAAATGGGTTAATGGGTAGTAAAATATGTTTCTTTCTCACATTCATAATTATAGAGCTTTTGCCATAATTGGTATCATAAGCGCACATACGCTGCATGCTTTTCAGTGGAATGACCACCCGCTTCTTTTCAAGTTTCTTGATACTATATTTAACCAATCTTCTATTTTGTTCTTTTTTATTGCAGGATTTCTATTTCAATATTTGAGCAAGCGGTTCGAAAAATGGAACTTTTGGAAAAAGAAGGTCCAATATGTCATAATACCCTATTTAATATTATCTGTACCAAGCTTATATTATTACACACAGATCGCTATACAAGATAATACCTGGACGGGTTTTTATGATTACAGCCTTGCAAAACAGATATTCTTTTTCCTTATAACAGGAAAACATCTTGCACCTTTTTGGTTTGTACCAACAATCACTATTTTCTACGTATTTTCTCCCTTATTTATAAAAGCGGATCATGATAAGAGGATATATTGGCTCCTCCCGCTGTTTATGGCAATTTCGTTCTATATAGGGCGAGACGGGGGATTAGGCCCCATTAACAAAGCAGCCTACTTATTTTCCATATATTTATTTGGTATGTTTGCTTCTGCTAATCATGAATACTTATTAAAAATAGTGAAAAAATACAATATAATACTTTTAATAATGGTAATTTTTCTTATCGTGGCAAATACCCTCATAACGGGTTATGGGCAATATTTTATCTATCTCTCAAAATTAATCATGTGCCCCCTATTAGTTTATTATCTTTATGCATCTCGAAACTTCTTCGGCAATAGATTAAATTATTTAGGGCATACCAGCTTTGGTCTTTTCTTCATCCATGCCTATGTATTGCCTGCAATAAAAATATTTTATTTGAAATACACAGGACACCTTGATTTCCCAGAAGGAAATCTTATGTCTTATATTCTACTGACATTGTCAGTAACCCTAATGTGTTTAATTATTATTTACTTGAGCCAAAAGATAACACGTGGATATAGCCGAATGTTATTAGGCGCATAATAAAGATTATTGAAAGAATGAATTATGGCAATGGAAGCAACAGTAATTGAAGAGATGATCAAGGAATCAATTCCGGATGCCGTCGTGACTATTCAGGATATTCGCGGTAATGGCGATCATTATGCGGCCCATGTTACCTCTCAGGAATTTAGCGGAAAAACCCGCGTTCAGCAGCATCAGATGGTCTATAAGGCACTTAAGGGGAAAATGGGTGACGATCTACATGCGCTGGCACTACAAACTTCAGTACCAGCATAAATTTTCAAAAAAATAATGACTCAGGAACAATCAATGACAAACCCGATTTTTACCCGCATCGAAGACGATATTCAGAAAAGCGACGTTGTACTTTATATGAAGGGCAGCCCAATGTTCCCTCAATGCGGTTTTTCCGCAACGGTTATCGAGGTGCTTAACCATTTCAAAGTGGATTTTGAGGCCTTTGACATTTTACAGGATCCTGCCTTACGTGAAGGCATAAAAGAATATAGCGAATGGCCGACTATTCCACAGCTTTATGTTAAAGGCGAATTTGTTGGCGGCTGTGATATCATCCGTGAAATGGCGGCAAATGGCGAACTGGTTGGGTTGTTCGAGCAGAATGACATCAAACCCAAAGGGTAATTATTCTTTGTCCAGTCTGGCGATGATCTTTTCTATTTCCTTGCTGTTCACTGACAGCGACATATAGCGCAATTTTGGAATCAGGCAGCGCTCCGTGCATCTTGCCCTTCCCTTGCAATGTGAGAAATCTTCACATGAAGATTGAAACATGCCTATGCCTTTAGCGTCCTCTTTTCGGCGCAAAGTATAAAGTATGTCTTTTCGAATGTAAGGCGTTCGCATCTCGCTCCTCCCTACGCAATAAAAATACTCTCCCCTATAGGATTCCTGTATCAATCCTATAGGTATTGTCCATATCCACATTATATTCGAATATCCTTAAATAAGGCTTAAACCCGCATAAAAACATACCAATAAAAAAGCTGCCCGGTTTTACACGGGGCAGCTTTCAAATTGTTTTTCCTATAGCTTATAAAAGCATTATAGTCTTTAACGGGAATAGAATTCCACAATAAGATTTGGTTCCATTTGAACCGGATAAGGGATCTCATCCAAAATAGGGACGCGTAGGAAAGTAACTTTCGTGCCGTTATTTTCCAAAGCCAGATATTCCGGAATATCACGCTCATTTGATGCCATACCCTGAATAACCATGGGAATATTATGTGATTTTTCACGAATCTCCACAACATCACCTGCCTTGACACGGTAACTTGGGATATTAACTTTTTTACCGTTCACCATCACATGGCCATGGTTGACAAACTGGCGCGCGGAAAAGACAGTCGGGACGAATTTTGCGCGGTAAACCAGCGCATCCAAACGGCTTTCCAAAAGACCAACTAAAATCGCGCCGGTATCGCCGCGTTTTTTGTCAGCATCTTTATAAATGCGTTTAAACTGTTTTTCGGTAATATCCCCGTAATAGCCTTTCAGCTTCTGTTTGGCCCGCAATTGAATACCAAAGTCAGACAGCTTGCTGCGGCGCCCCTGACCATGTTGGCCCGGACCATATTCGCGGGAATTTACCGGAGATTTTGGACGGCCCCAGATGTTTTCACCCATGCGGCGGTCGATTTTATACTTAGCTTGTGTACGTTTTGTCATTTTATAGAATCGCTTCTGTTAAATTGTTGAAATCAGCGCCATGAAGGAGGATATGCCCTAACTCATGCAACCCAAGATTTTCACTCAGGTCATTCACGATGGGCGAAATATAGTGAACCCTTAAAGAAAGTCAAATGAAAACCCTGAAAACCGCAGCTATTTTTCGTCTTTTGTAGCCAATTCAGCCTTTTCAGCAATCCAGCCCGGTCCACCACCCGTAGCAAGGGCTTTCACCACCCCGCGCAGCGTACTGACTTCTTCGTGAGTCAACTCGGCTCGTTTAAATATATTCCGCAAATTCCGCTTCATAATGGCCCGTCGCTGATCATGTCGAAAATAGCCCGCTTCCGTAAGTTCGGTCTCCATATGATCAAACAGTTTTTGCAGATCATCGGATGATGCTGGTGTGGTGTCCAGCTGCGGGGTATATTGATCCGGCTGATCTGTTCCCGTCTGGAACCATTCATAAGACATGAGGATCACCGCCTGCGCCAGATTTATCGAGGCAAAAGCCGGATTAAGCGGCACAGATACGATGGCATCGGCCAGAGCCACATCATCATTTTTCAGCCCCGCCTTTTCCGGTCCGAACAGCAGTCCAACCTTTTGCCCCTCACCCGTATAAGACCGCATCAGGGCCGCGCATCTTTTAGGCGTGATCACTGTCTTGATCATATCCCGGCGCCGCGCCGTGGTCGCATAAACATATTTCAGATCGGCAATGGCCTCTGCTGTGGTGTCATAGACACGCGCCTTTTCCAGCACAATATCCGCCCCCGCCGCCGCCGGAATGGCATCCGGATTGGGCCAGCCATCGCGCGGCGCCACCAGACGCAAATCGGTCAGGCCAAAATTATACATGGCGCGCACCGCCTTACCTATATTCTCCCCAAGCTGCGCCCCGATCAAAATAATCGCAGGGCCGCTTTCATCAATGTTTTCATTTTCCAAACTGTTGGTTCCGGCCACAATATTCTCCTTCATGGCCCCTATTATAGCAAAATGTCCCTTATAACAATATGCCCCTTACAACAATATACCAGCCAGCCCTAACAACGCCGCGCCTGCCCTCTCCCCCGTTATCCCTGCTCCCTTCCCCATCATCACTCTTCCCCCCTCCTTTCCGTCCCCATGAAGGAATGCCAAAGAGCGTAAACTTAATGTTTTTAAAACTCTCATGGCTACTAGGGGCAGAACGCTTGATCCCCGCCACGTTGAAGCGTTGAATATGATTGACCTAGAATTTAATGGGGTGAGAACTGTTACGGATGCATGGAAAGCATATCTTGATCACTTGACTAAAATGCCTCAGTTTCCACAAGCGGAAGGCAAAGACCAAGAGCAGAAAAAATCTGAAAAAAACCTCTATGAGTCTCTAATGTCTTCTTGGCATGATAAGCGAGAAGATTTTTTAACGGATTTACTTTTTGATATGGGTAAAACACTCAACGATAAGTTTGATAAGACGCATATTAAGCGCTCTATATATTCTCCGCAGGGGCGTGTGGATATATATAACGAAGAGCAATTTCTACGCAAAGCATTAATAGAACTGTTGATGGGGCGTATAAATTTGCCCGTATTAACAAAATCACCTGCACTTTCGAGTGATGAATTAGAGGCAATAAGTATAGAACAGAAAGAGCAGAAATTAATAAGAGAATTACTTATTAAGCACTATAAGGGGAAAATTCCATGCCTTGTTAAGGTTGTTAAAGAGGTTCATGAGAGTGACAGCCAATGATGTATTTAGAATGCCCGCAAGGCTCTCCTTTGCCGCCTCTCCTACACCAAGATGCCGGATATAATAATATCTCAAGTGTAATAATATGAAGCTCATCTTATATTATACAAAGGCCCTAATCGCCGTCTTTTTTAACCAGCTTTAAAAGGCATTGTCCAGATAATGGCGCACGGCATTCTGGACATGCCGGAAACGGTCGCCGCCAAGATGTTTGCCGCCGTACCAGCGGGTGACCACCACAATATGGTTGTGCAATTTTTCCCGCTCGAGCATCCGTACGATCACCATGCCGGCCCCGGATTCACCGTCATCATTTTTATTCGGGGTTTCTGGCTTATTCGGGCTTTCTGGCTGAAGAAATGCCCAACTATTATGGGTCGCCTTTGCGAATTTCTTCTTTCGGCGAAGCGCTTTGATAAAAGCCTTGGCCTCCAGCGAGGTGCGACAAGGCCCGCCAGAAACTGAATATTTTGACCCCCGGTCTGTAATAATTCCGTCAAATATCTGCATAAAGCCTCTATAGAGGGACTTACCGAAAGAAGTCAAGCCTGAGGAAACATAGCCTGAAAAAACATAAGATGAGGAAACATAAGATGAGGCATAGAAAAATATAGAGACAGAAAAGTCTGGAAATAAATTCACGCTGACCCATCGGTTTTCGGTTTTAAACAGCCGCTGTTATTTCATAGATAAAATTGTTATCTTCAACGGATTCTATATCTTGCTCAATATTATTGATACGGTATAGTATTAAACAATTATAGTGACGCTCGGAAATATATCCAGCCAACCAGATCTATTCCAATGTCTATTACAGTGTCTATTCTGGGGCCTATTATGCCCGCCATAGAACAATGATTACTTTTTTTTGTGAGATTATTTTATGACTATCAAGACAGCAGCCTTACCATCGGAAACAGATAATGTCCTAGGCCATCCAAGAGGACTGGTATTTATTGTTTTTACCGAAGCCTGGGAGAGATTTTCATTTTACGGTATGCAGGCTCTCCTCGTTTTATATATGACCTCATATTTATTCCAGCCCGGCAATGCAGAAAAGGTTATTGGCCTTTCAGGTTTTCGATCCATTGTCGAAGGTGTCTTTGGTGAATTATCATTAACCGCATTCTCAACCCAGGCATTCGGTCTTTATATCGGGCTTGTATATTTTTTACCTGTACTGGGCGGCATCATCGGAGATCGTCTGATCGGACGTAAAAAAGCGGTAATAACCGGTGGAATACTAATGACGATCGGGCATTTTTTGATGGTCGATGAAACGCTGTTTCTCTTTGCTCTGGCGGCGCTTATTCTGGGCGTTGGATTCTTAAAGAGTAATTTGGCCGCTCAAGTGGGGGCCTTATATCCTAAATCTGATTCACGTCGTGATGTCGGATTTTCATTCTATGCTATTGGTATCAATGTCGGGGCTTTTGCTGCACCGCTGGTCTGCGGCACGCTTGGCGAATTATACGGGTGGCACCTTGGGTTTGGAGCCGCAGGCATTGGTATGCTTGTTGCGCTGATCATTTATATTGCCGGACAAAAACATCTGCCGCCTGATCAAATAAGAGCAAAAGACAATACGCCGGTAAAATTGGAAAAAGGTGATGGCAGGATTATCATGGCCATCGTCTTCTTTTTGGCCATAACCGCATTATATTGGACCGCCCAGACCCAAATCTGGAACAGTTACCCGCTTTGGGTCAAAGAAAGTGTCGTGAGAGAGGTTGGCAATTTTATGATACCAGTGACCTGGTTCCAGTCTCTTGACTCTTTTGCCATGCTTCTTTTTGCGCCTTTTATTCTGGCCTTATGGAAAAGACAGGCTGCCCGGGGAACAGAACCATCTGATTTAATGAAGGTTGGTTTGGGATGCATGATTTTTGCGCTGGCCTGCCTCTGGTTGAGCCTGGGCGAGATGGTATCTGAAGGAAAAGTAAGTCTGATCTGGCCTGTAATATTTCACTTTATTACCGGATCGACATTCCTTTATCTCGGACCGGTTATCTTAGCCGTTGTATCACGCGCCGCGCCGCCGGCTGTTAATTCAACCATGCTCGGCATCTGTTATCTCGCGATCTTCTTTGGAGGTATTTTCAGTGGTTGGCTTGGCCGGTTTTATGGGGAAATTCCCTCCGAAATGTTCTGGCTAATTCACGCCGGAATTGTCGGCACTGCGGCCCTGATGATTATGCTGCTAAAAAACCCGTTATCACGTGCCTTGAAACTGGAACAAAGACGGTAAGGTTAATGAGCCCTGGCGAGCCGTTTCCACATATAACGTATCTGGATTTTAAATCCCGGGGCGACCTCGGGGTATTCATCTACGCCCGCCGTATAACCCATAGCCAGATAAAAGGGAATGGCATTTTTGGTGGCCCAGAGGTATATATTCCGAAGCGCCGTCCTGTCCCTTATATCTGCTTCAAGATAGGCCGTCATTTTGCGACCAAGGCCATGACCTTCAAAACCCGGTTTGACATAGACCGCATTGATCCGGGCATGCGTGGGGTTTGCCATAACCCTGTCGCTCGCAGGGTGTAATGCAACGGTGTCGGCATCGCTCCAGCCACCAACGACAACGATTTCGCCGGCCTCTTCTGCCACATAGGCAAATTTGGGCAGTTTAAAGTGCAATACCGGATTATCACCTGACACCCATGCCGCCGTGACTTCCGCGCCATAAACCGAAGTACATAAAACCGTGATCGATGTTTTCATGATTGCCTGAAAAGCTTTCACATCGTCATTGATCACATCGTCATTGATCACAGGGCGAATGATCATTTCAGGGATTTGCCGTAAGGGTTATCACCTTTGCGCAACATCAAACGAATAGGCACCCCGGGCAATTCAAAGTCCCAGCGTATTTCATTAAGTAAATACCGTTCATAACTGCGCACCACATCAGCCGGACGGTTACAAAAAATGGCAAAAGTGGGTGGGCGGGTTTTAATCTGGGTCATATAGCGCATTTTAATTCGGCGGCCCTTTACGGATGGATGAGGATGATAGGCCATTGTCGCCCCGAGCCATTTATTCAGCTTGGCCGTACTTACCCGCCTGTTCCAAAGGCGATATGCCTCAAAGATAGCGGGCATCAATTTATCAACGCCGCGCCCCGTCAGTGCAGATATAGGCACCACAGGAATACCCTTAACCTGCGGCAGGGAATGTTCCAGCGTTTCCTGAATATCTTTCATCACTTCCTGACGGTTTTCCATCATGTCATATTTATTAAGCGCAATAACAAGCCCCCGCCCCTCCTGCACAATCAGACTGGCAATACTCAAGTCCTGTTTTTCAAAAGGCATCGTCGCATCAATCATCAGGACAACGACTTCGGCAAAATTAAGCGCGCGAATGGTATCAGCGACCGACAGCTTTTCCAGCTTTTCCATCACCTTTGATTTCCGCCGTAGTCCCGCCGTATCAAACATACGTATTTCACGGTTTTTTTCCGGGCCTTCGTAGAAGTAGGTCACGCCGATGGAATCACGGGTCAGACCGGCTTCCGGCCCTGTGATCTGACGTTCTTCGCCAAGCAGGTAATTAACCAGGGTCGATTTTCCCACATTGGGCCGCCCGACTATCGCCATCTGAAGCGGCAAACCACTGTCAATTTCCGTTGCATCAGCCTCTTCATCACTGACCTCGTCCTTAATGGATATGGACTTGCTAACAACGTCACCTGACTCCTCTTCCACATCCAGACCAAGCTCAAAAATCAGCTTGTCAAAGGCTTCGATCAGTTCAGAAAGCCCCTCGCCATGTTCTGCGGAAATTGGCACAGGGTCCCCAATCCCTAAGGAAAATGCGTCATAAACGCCGGCTTCTGCCGCCCGTCCCTCGCATTTATTACATAATAAAATGATCGGTGTTTCCCCCCGGCGCAAAAGATCGGCAAAATGCTTGTCCAGCGGTGTCACCCCGGCGCGGGCATCAATCATAAACAGGACAAAATCTGCCTCTTCAATGGCGATATTGGTTTGCGCGCGCATCCGCGCTGACAGTTTGGTATCACCGTCTTCCTCAAGACCCGCCGTATCAATGGCCAGAAAATTTATACCGCCAAGGCTTGCCTTGGCCTCCCGGCGGTCGCGGGTCACACCCGGCGTATCATCAACAAGAGCCAATCTCTTGCCCACAAGCCGATTAAATAAAGTTGACTTACCCACATTAGGGCGGCCAATCATTGCAACTTTAATTGCCATTTTAATTTCCAAATAATAATAGACCCGTTATTCATACAAAATTGGTATACAAAAATTAGCCGACAAAACAGACCAAGAAAGTAATCAATATCATATATTAAGGCATCTCACCTTATTTCATGGCGACAAGTTCCGCATCACGGGTCAGAAAATACAGTGTTCCATTTGCCACAATTGGGGCCATTTCCATGTCGTCCGGCATTTCCATGCCGCTGATGAAGGCACCATCATAAGGTGACAGGGACACCGCATAGCCATGGGATGATGTGACAATCAAACGATCCCCGGCCAAGGTCGGACCATGCCATAAAACGGCTTCTTTACGGCGATTGGGGTCTTGGAATCTTTCCAATTGGCGTACCCAGCGTACAAGACCGGATCGGCGGGTGATACAGACAACCTCACCCTCGGCCGTCACCACATAGATATATTCTCCGGCAATCCACGGCGTATGTTTTGAGCCAATATTCTGCTCCCAAATACGCACGCCAGAACGAAGATCAATTGACACCATACGTCCGCTATGGCTGATCGCATAGACCTTGCCATCAAAAACAACGGGATGGCCATCAATGTCCCGCAGGGTCGACATCGCCGTCAGCCGGCCTTGAGTATGTAAGGTATCAGACCAGAGCACCCGGCCATTTTCCACTCTCATGGCATATAGTTCGCCCGATGAATAGGCTGAAATAACCGTATTATCAATTACGGTCGGGCTTGCCGCCCCCACCAGACCGGCATTTTCAGAAATACCAACTTCATTCCACAGGGCTTTACCATCCGCGGCATCAAGTGCATAGGTCTGATTATCATGAGTTAAGGCAAAAACACGTCCGTCCGCATAGGTCGGCGCGCCGCGCATAGGGACACCAAGTTTCGTAAGCCAGATTTCTGCGCCCGTTGACTTGGACAATGCCGCCACATGGCCGTAACCATTGGTCACATAAAGAGCTTCCGGTCCGGCTGAGAGTCCACCGCCGTAAGAAATATTTTCAGTTTCACCCTTTTCTTTAAATTCTTTTTGCCACAGTTTCTTTCCCGTGTCCGCATTAAAGGCTGTCACCTTGGACATGGCATCCATGGCAAAAATCACACCGTCCTGAACCACGGGCATGCTCACAATGCTGCGCCGGCTGTTTGAGGCTTCACCGATGTCCGCAGACCATATCTTCTGCGGGTTATTGCCCAGGCTTAAATGCTGCATAACATGATGCGGGTTGCCCCCGGCCTGCGCCCAGTTTTTATTAACATAAGGGCGGGGCAATTGAACCTGAAGATTAGCTAAATCAGCATTTTCCGTTAAATTTTGCTCAAAAGTTAAAACAGGAATACGCTCCCCGGTTAGTCTTTTTTTATTGCCTGTATTTTCAGATGAGCCACTGCAAGCTGCAATGGCCGCACATAAAACACTGCTTAAGGCAACTCTGGAAAATACGCTCACTGACATGCTCTTCGAAACCATATGCGGCTCATCCTTAATGATTTTTTATTCTATTACAGATTGAAAGTCTTTTGCCCGGCCTTTTACGTCCTGAGATGCTTCCAAATCTTGTTCTAATTCTACTAACAGGCGTTTAGCCTCTGCCCCATTGCCGCTTGCCAACGCTGCCATGGCCAATAATTCCTTGGCCATATATTTCCAGCTATTGCCTTCGATTGTTAAGGGGGTCAGGCGGGCTTTAATGTCATCATATGATGACCCGTCCAGGATAATCAAAGCGGCCTTTATCGTTGCCAAGTCCCGGTAGACCTTATCCACATCCGAAGAATTCGCCAGGAGATCCAATGCGGCAACAGCCTCGTCTTCATTGCCTCTTTCCAATTCGATTTCAGCTTCTTTAAAGGCAATAAGAATTTGATAACCGTCAACATCCGTGTTTGATATGGTCTGAAGCATTTTCAAGGCATCATCCATTTGATTTGCAACGACCTGTTGTTCCACCATGCTATATTGATCAGCAACTTTGGCGTATTTACGCTCATTATAATCTTTCAAAGTCACATTACCGGCAACAAACACCACGACCCCGATAAGAAATGTGATCACATATGGTCCAAATTTCTTCCATATGCCAGTCAGTTGTTTATGGCGAAGGTCTTCATCAACTTCACGAATAAATTCTTCGGACAAATAATACTCCTGCTTTTCTTACATTATCTCACAAATACCATTGCGGCGGCATAAGATAGCCCGCCTCTGACCAGAAGGCAATCAGGCAATAGCCGTTCCTTGTAAAAAGTGCAAAATCCAGATTAAAAAGGGCTTTTTAAAGCCAAAAAATGTCAGGATTTGGGCTTTAACCCATAGGTATGTTCACTGGTCGGGAATATTTTGGCCTTCACCTCATCAGTATATTGCTTAACAGCAGAATCAATAGCCTCCCCAATTTCCGCATAACGCTTAACGAACTTAGCGTTGTCCGGGAAATATCCCAGCATATCCTCAACCACCAGAATTTGCCCATCACAATCTACGGAAGCGCCAATACCAATGGTGATAATGTCAAGTTTTTCGGTGATTTCTGCTGCCAGAGGCTCTGCCACCCCCTCTATCACCACGGAAAAAGCGCCCGCCTTTTGAATGGCATAGGCATCTTCAATCATTTGGCTGCGTTCCTGCTGATTTTTACCCTGAGTTCGATAGCCCCCCATCACATGTACAGCCTGCGGGCGCAAACCGATATGGGCCATGACCGGAATATTGCGCGTCACCAGAAATTCAATGGTTTCCGCCATGGCTGCCCCGCCTTCAAGCTTAACCGCCGCACAACCGGTTTCACGCAATACGCGGGAAGCATTTTCAAAGGCCAGCTCTTTTGACTGTTCAAAAGAGCCAAACGGCATGTCCAATATCACCATTGCTTTTTGGGAGCCGCGCATGACCGCCTTGGTATGTTCAATCATGGTGTCAAGGGAAATGCCGATGGTGCTTTCCATGCCGTAAAGCACCATGGCCAGGCTATCGCCGACCAAAAGAAAATCGACATGAGGATCCAGCCGCGCCGCCATAGGTGCCGTATAAGCGGTGAGTGATACCACAGGGCGCACGCCCTTTAATTCGGTAATGTCCCGAATATTATTACGGCGTATCTGGTTATCTGCATACATAGTAAACGCCTAATCTTTTAACTTTAAAGATATTTAAGTCTCCCAAGCCTCACCCCATTTTTTTCTTATAAAACCATAGACAATGGATCAGGCAAACCATGCTTCTGTAACTGTAGAACATTGATTCACCAAGCTGTCTTATAAAATTATATGCGCCCTAAATCAACCGGCTTTCTCATATCGTTTCAGAACCTCTTAAGACGGGAAAGCCCATAGTCCGGCCCTTAAGATTAGGCTATTGACACCCGTTGATATAGTGGTGCATTTATGTAGAACAGTCAGGCACCATAATAATGGTTGTGCCGACTAATCAGAAAACGGCACTCACTTAGGTAGGACTTAGCAATGACCAATATCATAACAGCGCAAAACCTGAGTAAATCATTCGGGTCATTTCAGGCTCTGAAAAATATTAACCTGACAATCCGAAAGGGCCAAATCGTTGGCATCATCGGGGCAAATGGCGCCGGAAAAACAACCCTTCTGAACAGCATATTGGGCCTGAGTGCCTATGATGGGGATATGGATGTATTGGGCTTTGACCCCTACAGCCAGCGCGACGCGTTGATGAAGCAAATATGTTTTATTTCTGATGTAGCGACATTGCCAAAATGGATTAGGGTTTCAGAAGCGATTGACTTTGTCGAAGGCGTACATAAAAGTTTCGATCGGCAAAAGGCACTTGGCTTTCTCGCCAGCACCACGATTCCTCTTGATAAAAAAATTGGCAAGCTGTCCAAGGGCATGATCGTACAGGTTCATCTGGCCCTGATTTTAGCCATTGATGCCAAAATTCTGGTACTTGATGAGCCAACCCTTGGTCTTGATATTATTTACCGAAAGAAATTCTATCATCAATTGCTCGAAGATTTCCTTGATGAAGATCGGACGATCCTGATCACCACCCACCAGGTTGATGAAATTGAAAACATCCTGTCTCAGGTGATCTTTATTCGCGAAGGCGAGATCGCGCTCAGTGCGGATATGGAAGATATTGGCAAGAAATGGCTGGTGCTTAACCCGGCGCCGGGCAATATCGATGCCGCGCGGGCCATGTCTGCGATCTCAGAGCAAACTATGCTTGGGCGCACCTCTTTTATATTCGATGATATCCCCCGCGCAGAACTTGAAAAATTAGGCGAGGTAAGCCGTGTCAGCCTTTCAGATTTATTCGTCACCCTTATGGCTGAGAAATCATAATGCAGAACCAGAGTTTCAGACCCCAAAAAATTAAAATGGAAGAATTAAAATGATAGATTCCATCGTGAAAATAAACGGATATAACCCTTTTAAAGCTCTGATGCTCCGGGAGTATTGGGAAAATCGCCGGGCCATTTTCACCACCCCGCTGGTGATTACCGCTATATCGATGACCCTGATCATTATCAGCATGGGCTTATTCGGCCAGGCCATGCATTTTAATAACGAATCCTATACCCTGAGTCAGGTGATTGACAGCATGTCCACCCATGAAGCCCAGGATTTACGCGAAAAAATTAATCGTCTTTTACTGGCCTCAACTTTACCTATTATGATTGGTGCCTGGCTCTGCATGGTCTTTACCGCCCTGGGCGCGCTATATGATGAAAGAAAGGACAACAGCATCCTATTCTGGAAATCCATGCCGGTTTCAGATCTGCAAACCGTCCTGGCAAAATTGCTGACCGTGACACTAGTTATCCCTTTCGTGGCCCTTGGCTTTACCCTCATCTTTCAAATATTTTTGCTGATCGTGGGAAGTTTTGCAACCATCAGCACCGATTACAATGCCTGGAACCTTTTGTGGACATCCGCCAATCTGCCGGTTCTGCTTTTGACGGAAATGACCTATATCGTCATGTATAGCCTCTGGGCCTTGCCGATCTTCGCCTGGTTTATGCTGGCCTCGGTCATTGCAAAGCGTACCCCCTTGTTGCTGGCGAGCATTCCTGTTGCCCTACTGGCCCTGTTCGAGAGCTTGCTGTTTCAAACAGGGTATCTGGGACATTTTATCGTCACACGTCTGGCAGGTGCCCATATTGTAGGAACAGATGATGGCTCTATTCAAAATTCCACCAGCTTAAGCGCCCGCACACCGCTGGATATCTTACAGTCCGCCGCCAAGCCGGAATTCTGGATAGGCCTTGGGATTGCTGCGGTGTTACTCTATGCTGTCATAGTGCTCCGAAAACGCAATAGTCTATGATGAAACCAATCTCTTTATGGTCAAGGCATTTTTCTCCTGACATTAAAGGTCTTTTAAATTATGGTCTTTAAAAAGAAATCTTAAGAATACAGTTAAGAGGAAATCCTGAAACTATGTGCGGTATTGCCGGTATTATAACATCGCTTGACAGAAAACCTGATCAGGCAATCATTAAAAAAATGACCGACGCCATTCTTCACCGCGGCCCTGATGAAGCCGGGATATATGTGGAAAGGGGTGTCGGCCTTGGCCATCGCAGGCTATCCATCATTGATATCAAAAGCGGCCAGCAACCCATGACAACCTCGGACGGCGACGTCACCATCGTCTATAACGGCGAGATTTATAATTTTGTCGAAATCCGCGCCGAACTGGAAGCGAAGGGTTATCACTTTAAAACCCGCTGCGATACGGAAGTTATCCTATATGCCTACCATGCCTGGGGGCCGGACAGTGTAAAACGCATCCGGGGCATGTTCGCCTATGCCATCTATGACAACCGCGAGAAAAAGATCTTTATGGCCCGTGACAGACTGGGCATCAAACCCTTATTTTACGCGCCTGTCGGGGACAGAACCATCCTGTTTGGTTCTGAATTAAAAGCGCTTGCTGCCCATCCGGAATTTACCAGAAACTTACGCAAAAAAAGTATGGAAGATTATTTTGCCCTCGGTTATGTGGCCGAGCCCTATACAATTTATGAAAATGTTTTTAAGCTGGAACCCGGCCATAGCATCACCATTGATTTAAACAGCGGAAATTTAACCAAAGCACAATATTGGGATGTGCAATTTACCGGCAGCTATCAGGGCAGTTTCGAGGATGCAAAAGTTGAATTACAGGAACGAATACGTGAGGCTGTGAAAATCCGCATGGTGGCGGACGTGCCTCTCGGTGCCTTTCTATCCGGCGGCGTGGATAGCGGTGCGGTTGTTGCTGATATGGCTGACATTAGCGATCACCCCGTCAACAGTTGCTCAATCGGGTTTTCTGACCCCAATTTTAATGAGACAGATTACGCTGACAGGGTAGCGCAGCAGTATAAAACCAACCACTGGTCACGCATTGTGGATCCGGGTGATTATTCTTTGGTGGAAAAACTGATTGATATTTATGATGAACCCTATGCGGATAGTTCAGCACTGCCCACTTACAGGGTTTGCGAGTTGGCCCGTGAAAAAGTGATTGTCGCCCTGTCCGGGGACGGCGGCGATGAAAATCTTGCTGGATATCGCCGTTATCAATTACAAATGTTTGAGCAGAAAATGCGCGGCATTTTCCCCGACGCCATCAGAAAACCAATTTTCGGATTGCTGGGCAAGCTTTACCCAAAAGCTGACTGGGCCCCGCGTATATTTCGGGCCAAAACAACCTTTCAGGGTTTGGCCCGCGATCATGTGGAAAGCTATTTCCACGGTGTCTCCATTCTGAAAGGCGACATGCGAGACAAATTATTCAGTAAAAGCCTGAAAAATGACCTTCAGGGCTATAACACCCTAAAGATTTTTAAAGAATATGGTGCCAATGCCGGCAGCAGTGATCCGCTGTCTATCCTGCAATATATTGACCTAAAAACCTATCTGGTGGGCGATATTCTAACCAAAGTGGATCGCGCATCCATGGCCCATTCTTTAGAGGTGCGTGTCCCTCTTCTGGATCATAAACTGGTGGAATGGATTGCCACTCTGCCGTCTCATTTCAAACTTCAGGGCGGCGAAGGAAAATATATCTTCAAGAAATCCCTCGAAGGCCGTTTGCCCGATGATATTCTTTACCGGCCAAAAATGGGTTTTGGCGTTCCCCTTGGCAAATGGTTCCGCAATGAATTAAAGCAAAATATCAGGGATTCTGTCTTAAGTGAACGCATGATGGAAAGCGGTTATTTTGATCCCGATTATTTACGTGACCTCGTAAATCACCATCAAAGCGGGATTAGGGATTACAGCGCGCCGCTCTGGACACTCATGATGTTTGATCAATTCCTGTCGCGTCAGAATGCATTCTCATCACACTGACTTTATTAAAGGAAACACTTAAGGAAAATACTTGCGGATTTTAACTTTCACATCACTATATCCCAACAAAATAGAGCCCCGGCATGGCATTTTTGTCAAAAACCGCATGACCTATTTTGACCAAATCGAAGGTTCATCCCGCAAAGTCATCGCCCCTGTACAATATTTTCCAATGCTATGTCTGTTGCCGGGCAACAGATTTCATCGCTATAATCAAATTCCAAAAGAAGAAACGATAGACGACGCAACTGTCTATCACCCACGTTATTTTACCATTCCGGGAACAGACATTGTGGATGCTGCGACTGCTATGGCATCTGCTGCCAATAAAATACTACCAAAAATATATCCTTCAAAAATATATCCTTCAAAAATATATTCTGGCAAAGAAACCTGCGACCTGATTGATGGGCATTATCTGTATCCTGATGGTGTTGCGGCTTATCAGATCGCCCAAAAATATAACAAGCCCCTCATCCTAACCGCGCGGGGCAGCGATGTGAATTTCTGGATGGAACAGCCCGCACAAAAAGAAAAAATTATGCCGGCTTTAAATTATGCCAGCCATGTGATTTGCGTTAGCAATGCCCTAAAAAACAGCTTGATTAAGCATGGTGTCGCCAATAATAAAATTACGGTTATCATGAACGGTGTCGACAAATCACTATTTAACGCTGGCCAACTACCCTCAGCCGGCGAATATCTCCTAACGGTGGGTAATCTGGTGCCTTTAAAAGGGCATGAATATATTTTAAATTCCTTAAGTAAATTGCCAGAAGAGAAACTCATCATCATTGGATCAGGCGCACTGGAGAAACGCCTGAAAAAACTGGCCAGCCAGTTGAATATTACGCGCAGGGTAACCTTCCTGCCCAATATTTCCCACAATGAATTACCCGCTTTTTATGCCAAAGCCAAATGTACAATCCTCATGTCATCTATGGAAGGCATGCCAAATGTGGTGCTGGAAAGTCTGGCTTGCGGAACGCCTGTCATTGCCACAAACGTTGGCGGAATAGCAGAAGTCGTGACAAAAAACAATGGTATATTGATCACTGAACGCTCGGCAGAGGCCTTGGTGGATGCGCTGAAAATCGCTTTGCAGCATCCATGGAATCGCGCGCAGATTTCATCAGATATGAGCTACCTCGACTGGCATGAAACCGCCCGAAAGCTCCACAGATGTTTTATGCAGGCCCTATAATCCTATACTTAAAAAATCACCCCAGAATGTGATTAGGCGATTTTTACGATCTGTTTGCCGAAATTTTCGCCCTTGAGCATACCAATGAAAGCTGCCGGGGCATTCTCAAGCCCTTCCGCTACCGTTTCCCGGTATTTTAATTTACCTTCCTGAAGCCAGACAGCTGCTTTACGGACAAATTCCATATTTAATTTAGGATTATCAAAGACAATAAATCCTTGAATCTTAAGACGTTTCTGAATGATAATACCCATACCGCGCGGTCCCGGGGTCATGTCCGTATCATTATAATTTGAAATCATCCCGCATAGGGCAATCCGGCCAAAATCATTCATATTCCATAGCGCCGCTTCCATAATCTCACCGCCAACATTTTCAAAATTAACATCAATACCCTTTGGGCAGAGCTCGGCGATTTTTTTCGGGATTGACCCGCAGGTTTTATAATTAAACGCCCGATCAAAACCCAGCTCATTGATCAAAAAATCAACTTTATCATCGGAGCCTGCGCAGCCCACCACATCACAGCCCATGATCTTGGCGATCTGACCGACCACACTGCCTACGGCGCCAGACGCTGCGGAAACGAAAACCGTCTCACCCTCCTGAAGATTTGCCACATCCACAAGACCCGCATATGCCGTCATTCCCGGCATCCCCAATACGCCCAAATAATAAGACAGCGGGACAGCGCCTCTCTCTACAGTCAAAAGCCCTTCCCCATCAGACTTGGAATAATTTTCCCAGCCCAGCATACCAACAACCACATCACCCTTCTTAAATTTTGGATTTTGAGAGTTTACCACCTCACCGACAACACCGGCTTCCAGGACTTTTCCGATTTGAAATGGCGGCACATATGATTTGGCATCATTCATCCGTGATCGCATATAGGGGTCAACAGACATGTAAAGATTGCGCACCAATATTTCTCCGGCGCCAATTTCAGGGATTTCCCCTTCAACCAGTTTAAAGTTTTCTGGGACAACCCAGCCATCAGGGCGACTATTCAGGACAATTTGTTGATTAACTTCAGTCATGCTGTTTATCTTTCTTTATGAGAAGGGCCAGATTCTATTGTTGACAAAATATGGAATAAAAACCACACTTTTTACAATTATCTTTTATTTATGTTCACGCCGCGAAACCAATAGCATGAAATATCACCTATTCATTTTACTTTTATCACTCACCATTTCCATTGCTGTGGGCGCAGAAGAAAAAGATGTCCTTCATTCTGAAAGAATGCCGTCTTATGAAAAAATATGGGATGTGAAAAATCAGAACTTCATTGCGCGGCAGATTTTTTTCAAACATCTTAATCACGCCCAAATCATATTACTCGGCCTGCGACAAGATAATCCCCAGCATCATATACATGCCGCAAATATGATCCGGCAATTGATCAAACCTCACTCTAAACCCAGTATTTTTCTCAGTAATATCGCGCGAAGCAAGCAAAATGCCTTTGCCATTTTCACCCAACAACAACATCGGCGGCATCATCCACAACAACATCTGGCACAACAACATCTGGCACAACAACATCTGGCATCAACCACTGAATATGACGCGACCGGCCTTGATATATTATTGAATTTACCTGCTCAATCTGACTGGAAAATAATAAGGCCTGTTTTTGATGTGGCTATGCTCAAAAAGTTACCGCTTAAAGCCATTAATCTTTCCCGCTATGAAATTGGCCAAATTCATCATAAGGGCCTGAGCGGATTACCCCATGACGTGAAAGGTGGCCTCACGGCTCTCTTAGCGGGTCCCTTGACAGAAAAGCACCAAACACGCCTGAACGAGGAAATAGCCAAGGACTTTTGCGGTAGCCTGCCCCCCAAAATTATGGAAAAATTCGCCCTGATCAAACGCGTACAACGCGGCATCTTTGCGCAAGAACTGGCTAAATCAAGCGAAAAAAACACGCCGGAAAAAGCCATACTCATCTCATCCCCTCAACATATCATGAAACAAACGGGCGTACCCTATTATCTGGAAAAGAATACGATAAAAGACACGACCATCAGTGTGCTGTTTCTGGAAACCGGGAAAGAAATAATATCGCCCAAGACATTAAACATAGACGTTGATTTTATATGGTTTACCCCAAAAGAAGCGAGAGCATCTCCTTGCGGGAATTAAAGCGCTCTATTGCCTTAAGGTCTATGGACACTTAAGCCACATCCTTTTGATGTATTCAGGAGAACACACCTGTTAGCCAGCCACACCGGCATAGGCCCCCGCAATAGATTTTATTTTTCCGACCATGGAAAAAAGACCATTGGTACGCATAGGTGAAAGATGTTTCTCAAGGCCCAATTTATCCAGCGTGTCTCTTGCTTCTATGGTTAAAATTTCTGCCGGCGTTTTACCGGAAAAAATCATCAGAATAATCATGACCAGTCCACGTACAATATGTGCATCGCTTTCCCCTTTAAAGACCACATGACCTTCCACAAGATCATGTGTCAACCACACACGGCTTGTGCAGCCATGAACACGGTTTTCCTCGGTCATATATTTTTCATCAAAGGGCGGCAGATTACGGCCAAGTTCGATGATGTATTTATATCTGTCTTCCCAATCTTCCAGAAAATCAAATGTCTCGATGACATCATTGATTGTTTCACTCATATTCCAACATCCATTCATAAATTTTCATTATAGATAATCCCTTATCTCTCTATTCACCAGTTTTATTAATGAAAAAATATAAGATACCTTCATCTTCTGACATTTTCAAAAGATCATAGCCCTTTTCGTGGCAAAAATGAGGGATATCGACCAAAGTCATGGGATCCGTTGCCAATATCTTTAATATCCCCCCCGCGGGCATTCTTTCCAACACGCGCCGAACGCGCAAAACCGGCACCGGACATTTATGCCCCGTCACATCCAGTTTCTTCGAGAAAATATCACGCTTCATTTTGATCCTTAGTAAAAAAATAGAATATAACGTCAAAGAAATCGGCAGAAAAGTAGATTTTTTTATTTTGACCGAAACTTGTCCCCCCTTTATTAACTCAGTATTAAGGCCCTGTGACTACACTAATTAAAAATTGGTAAGAGGATGAGTTTTCTGAAATGAGTGGAAAAGCCGTAAGCATAGTCCAGAATAGAAAAATCCAGGGGGTGAACAAGTTGCAGGGAATACTGGAGAGCTTGCCGCATGGCGTTGCCATATTTAATCACCAGCTTATTTTAAAACAGTGGAACACAAAATTAATTAACCTCCTCTGCCTCGAAGAAAATTCATTTAAAACAGCCACAGACCTGAATGATATTCTTCATATCAACTGGCCTGAACAGAAAAAAGATATACGGAACGGCTTCGCCGCGAAGATAATATCCGAACTTACAAAAGCCCATACATCCGACGAATTATTTCCATTCAATTATGAATATTACATAAATGAGGAAAGAACCCTTGATATCAAGGGAAATATTATGCCTGATACAGGTATGATTGTGACCTTCTCAGATATTTCATTACGGACCAATCCCAATTATTATCTTTCATCCACACCGCAACCGCAAGATAATCCAAATATTGGTATGAACACGTCATGTATTCTGGAAGCCCGGTCTGACCGTGAAATAATGGAACAGCAAGCCGCCAATGCCATTCAAATGGCCGAAGATTTGGCGATTACCCGTGAAATAGCCGAAAATGCAACCAAACATGTTGAGGCCATATTAAACGCTATTTCTGATGTTCTTATCACAATGGATGCCAAGGGCAACATCTTAACATGTAACCACGCCATCAAAGACATGTTCAGCTATATCCCCCCTGAAGTAATCGGGAAAAATTTGCTCTTTCTGGTAAAGACCGATCAAGTCGTATCCGAGGAAGACCTCGAAGTTTTTATATCTACACTCAAAAAAGAAGAACTGCTCAGGAAATACAATGGCAGAGGGTTTAAAAGTTGCGGGACATCATTTCCGGCTGAACTGAATATCCGAGAGGTAAATGTCAGCGGCGAAAAGCAATTCACTATTGTTATTTCAGACGTGACTGAACGTCATGAGACGGAAATTCTCATTCGTAAAATGGCGCTCCATGACAGTCTGACAGGACTCGCGAATAGAAATCTATTACAACAAAGGCTGGACGAAGCCTTACGTATGGCTGCCCGTACCAGAAAAAAAGTATCTGTTATGTTCCTTGACCTGGATGGCTTCAAGCCGGTTAATGATGTTTATGGTCATGCCACTGGTGATAAATTATTGCGTATAATCGCTGAACGGCTGGAAAGCTGCGCTCGAGAGATCGACACCGTTGCAAGACTTGGCGGTGATGAATTTGCGATCATATCAACCAACATAGAAAAAGAAGCAGATGTTTGCAAGGCCGCACAACGTGTATTAAGTAGCATCCACAACCCAATCATAATCGATGGCAACACCCACAATATTGGGACCAGCATCGGCATAAGCTTCTTCCCTGATGATTCCAAAAGCCCGGAAGAGTTGTTTCGAATGGCTGATGTGGCGCTTTATGAGGCTAAAAAGAGCGGAAAAAATGATTTCCGTTTATATAATACGAAAATGGATGCCCAAGCCAAAAAAGAAAAGCGCATTGAGGCCGGGTTACAAAAAGCCATCGATAATGATGAACTGCTATTGCATTATCAGCCTTTGTTGAACGCGATGGACGATAGCATAAAAGGGGCCGAAGCCCTCGTTCGTTGGCAACATCCAGTGAAAGGTATGATCCCGCCATACGCCTTCATCCCTATTGCTGAAAACTCCGATCTCATGCTGGTATTGGGACAAAAGATTCTGAAAATGGCTTGCCGGCAGGCCAAAATTTGGCAAGATATGGATCTACCGGATTTTCGTGTATGTGTGAATATTTCTGCACGGCAATTCCAGTCAAAAGACTTTGTTGACAATGTAAAGGACGCTATTAAAATCTCCAAGATTGACCCAACAGGCCTTGAACTTGAAATTACCGAGGGCATGGTGATTGATGATACTGACGCCGTGGCAGGCAAGTTGGAAATTCTGGCGGAAATGGGGATTTCACTTGCGATTGATGACTTTGGCACCGGATATTCTTCCCTGGCTTATTTAAAGCGTTTTCCTGTTCATCAACTTAAAATCGACCAGTCATTCATCAATGATATCACGGAAGATCATGACGATGCTGCCATAACGGATGCTGTCATCCGCCTTGGCCACAGCCTTGGACTGACAGTTGTTGCCGAAGGCGTCGAAACCCTGGAGCAGGCCCAGATCTTACGTCAAAAGGGCTGTGATGTCTTGCAGGGCTATTACTTCAGCAGACCAATCCCGGCGAATGAGTTTGAACAATGGCTCATCGCCCATACCACAAAAAACGGCCATTAGGCCTTCGGACCACAAAAAACGGCCATTAGGCCTTCGGACCACAAAAAACGGCCATTAGGCCTTCGGACCACAAAAAATGACTATTAAACCTTCCGGGCTTTAAAATACTTTTAGAATACCGCACCAAAACGAACTAATATTCCCGTATTATCCGTATTTTTTTGGTTATGATTTGGATTGATTTGATGGAGGATATTAAAATCCACCTGCGCGCCAAAGAAATTCGTAAGACGATAAGCCAATTCAAAATCGATTTCCCGCCCATCAGGCGATAACGATACCCGGTCACTAATGAATGACAGGTTATTCGTTTGATAATTCCGGCTTACGACATAAGATATATCTGCATGACCGCTCATGACCCTTAAAGGCTGACTAACGGCAAAGCTCAACCGGTCTGCGCTTTGCAGGAATGAATTTACCGTCATCCCAATCGAAAAACTCCCTGAAGTCAAATTGCTGATCTGCTCAACCAGACTTGGGCGCCCGGCTTTCACTTTGGTCATGCCGTATGATGCTCTGGCAAAAAAGTTAAATCCTTCGGCAATAGACACGTCAAGCCGGCCATTAACAAATCCGGTTGAGGCACCCTTGCCAAGTGATATGGCCCCATCTGACAGACTGCCTAGCAAACTGCCTTTTTCATTGATTAAGCCCAGATCAAACCCGAAGTTAACAGAAGAGGATAAGTGATGATCCACACGGGCCATCAGGACATAACTGTCCGATTTCAGATTATACTCTTCCCATTCCTGTTCACTGTGACCCAATAAAATATCAAATCTGATTTTTGAGGTTAATTTATCACTAAAAATTGCATTTTGACTTTTATCCCGCCCAATCAACGCCATAAAGTCTTCTTTGCCAATAGTTAAAAATTCATCCTGATCATAATCTTCCAACGATTCTCTTAAAGAAAGCCCTTGAGAGAATGTCAAATTCTGATCTTTACCAAGTGACATATTCAACTTCATGCGAAGACCGTGATATCGATTTCTGGCATTTTTCTGATGAGAAAAATAATGTTGTTCAATTTCCTGGAAACGCCAGTCCTCCTGCCAGGAGAATGTTATCTCACTCGATTGATCAAGCTGTAATGAAGATGTCCGGCTGCCCCTTTTGGATTCTAAAAGGGTGCTAAGCTGAATAGACACGCTTTGATCAAAAATTTTCTGGCTCAGATCAACACGATATGACCGATTAAGGCCATCAAGCATCATACTATTGCTTAAAACATCAGTAAAACCCGTAAAACCCCCAAAAGCTTTCCCACCGAATAAAACACTCGTATCCAGGGCAACCACCCTAATATCACCAGCGGCGGTTCTTACGGCAATAGAGGATGTCCCTAGCGGTTGAAGCGCCGCCGCAATATTAACAAGGCCGCTGCCGAAAATTATATCAGGCCCCGTTGCGCCCAAATCCGTCGCCGTACTAAACAACAGGTCGGCCACCTGCTTGCCTGTTAAATTCGGAAAAGCCTCCATTAATAAAGCCGCCGCACCGGCAATATGCGGCGCGGAAAATGACGTGCCCTCCCAGAAAAAAAAGGCGCCATCACCATGATCATCAACACCAATTGATAAGATATCAACAGCACCTGCAACCAAAAAAACGTCTTTTGCGATATCCCCCGCCTTATGACTGTCCTCCCAAAAGGCCGACTGCGCATTCACGCCGCCTGCCAAAATAATCTGTCCATTGGCCCAAGAAGCCCAAGCGACGGCGCCTGAATTCTCTGGCTGCGCGACATCAAGGTCTGTATCGGTTTCATCCCGGTTTCCCGCTGCCAGGATAATGACCATATCCGCCTCTACGGCGCGCCTATAGGCATCCACCAGAACCGGCGTATTAAAACCATCACCGCCCAAACTGATATTGACAATTTTCACACCCCGAACGCGGGCATAATCAAGGGCGGCGGCGATATCGCTATCAAAGAATCTACATGTGCTTTCACAACTCCCTACAGATGCGGCATTAATCGCCATTATCTGAGCGTTAAACGCAACGCCGTGGGTATTCACATTCGTATTATTACTCGGATCACGGACAGCCGCAATAACACCCGCAACGCCGGTTCCATGGCCGGAGGTATCGTTCAGGTCTGACGCTTGGCCTGTGACAATATTAGTGCTTTGACTGTGAATATTCGCGGCAATCTGCGAATTATCAACATCAATACCGGAATCTATGACAGCAACGGTGATTCCCTCACCCGTTATCCCATTTTCATAGGCAACTATGGCGTTAATTTGATTAAGGCCATAATTATTACGATATTCCCTGGAATCATAACTCGCCGGCGGGGGAGGCATGTTATTATCACCGCTGCCGCCTGAAGGCGCACCGCAAGAGGCTAGCAATAAACAGCTAAAAATAAGAAAATTTAATTTTAAAAAAAAATATTGGTCATATATCCCTGCACAGCTAATGTTACTTGCCTTCAGGTAACGCAATATTACTGACATTCTTTCTGTAAATAAAATCAAATAAAATTTCCCATGTTTCCAGCCCCTGTTTTTGACGGCGGGCAATATGCGCGACCGTACCGTCTTTCTGCATTTCCCATGTTAATTTATAAATATGTCCCATAATTGGCGTTTCTGATGTCAATATAAGCATTCCCCCTTCAAATTTTCCTTTGATGACCTGGGATCCGGCATTATTATCGACCCAAAACTGGGTCCATTGCTGCCCATCAAAGGCCGTCAGGCTTTTACCGTTCATCCGAAAAGGCACCATGGGTGATGAAAAATGATCATCCAAGGATATCCAGCTTTGCTGGATGGCACAGCCTTTTAAAATGCGCCCCACCCGATCAAAGCCCGCCAGATTGCCACTTTTCCGATGGTAAACCTTCCAGTCTCCGACCCAAAAATCCAACTTTCGGAACATAGGGTGAGCACAGGGTACAATAGCTTTATTAACATTTTCTTTTTTCTTGTTTTCGGCTTTACCCTGGGCCAGACCTGATGAAACGCAGACGGCAGAAAAAGCGAACAAAAAGGATATGTAAAGTAAAAAATTTTTCAATTGTTTTTCCTTAAAATTTAGCACAGTTTAAACGCAAGCGATATTTAACTCAATAGAAGAAGAATCACAATTAACGCCGCGCAAAAACAAAAAGATAAGATATATCAAAGGCAAAAAAACCGGGGCCAAATCAACCCCTGGTTCCAGCGCCCTGCCCCTCTGGAAAAAGGCAAAAACATCGCCGTCATCGGCGGCGGCATTGCTGGCCTGACAACAGGGCTTGCGTTACAAAAAAGTGGCTATCACGTCACCATATTGGAAAGCGGCGATAGTCCCATGAATAAGGCATCGGGTAATCCGGCAGGCATTCTGGATCCCATGCTTACCGCCGGGGAAAGCCTTGAGGGCAGTTTTTACCATGCCGCTATGCACCGTGCGCTTGATTTTTATTCATCATTTGACCAACAGATTTTCCTCGCCAAAGGGCTATTAAAACATGCCCGCAGCCCATCAGAAAAACAGAAATTTACCAAATTTCACGGCTCCAAAATTAATGGCCCCAAAATTCACGGTCAAGACCGCCTGCAGAAAGACTTGATGTCAATAACCCGGGAAGGCAACCTGTATTTTCCCGGCCTAGGCGCTATTTCACCGCCCAAAATCAAAGATACTCTCACCCAAATGCTCGCCATCAAGAACAATAAAAATATCACTCATTTCACGCATGATCAGAAATGGCATTTATATGAGGGAGATAGATTACAGGCCACGGCTGATGCCATCGTGCTATGTTGCGGGCCGGGGACCCGATATTTTTCAGCAACAGATCACCTGCCTCTTGAACAAGTCAGGGGACAGATAACCTTTCTTGATGCCGAAAAATGCCCGAATTCATCCCTCAATCTGGCCCCCAATCTGGCCCAAAATATGCCCCAAAATATGCCCCAAAATCTACCAAATCAAATATTATGCGCAAAAGGCTATATCATTCCCCCTTTTGATCTCAATGGTCATAGAACCATGATCGCCGGTGCCACATTCAGCCGGAATGATACAGACCTGTCCCTGCGTGCAGAAGACCATGCGGAAAACCTCAAAAATGCGGAAAATTTATGGCCTGATATAGGCCAACGGTCCGTAACGGGGGGAAGATGTGGCATCCGGGCCTACAGCCCTGATCATATGCCGCTCTGCGGCCCTGTGGCAGATCATGAAAAATATCAAACCGCATATCAAATGTTAAAACACGGGCCGCAACATAAGCCGTTTCCTCCCGCGCCCTATATGCCAAATCTTTACACCGTATCCGGTCTTGGCGCACGGGGGTTTCTCACGGCCCCCCTTCTTGGAGATATCATAGCAGCCTTAATGACCGGCAGACCTCTGCCCGTCACTCAGAAAGTTTATGAGGCCCTCCACCCCGCAAGGTTCCTGATCCGCACTTTAACAAAAGGTAAATAGATATTACTTCTTATCCAGCTTGTTTATTTGTGCCTGCATCGCCGCCAATTGCGCCTGAAGCTCGTGCAATTGATCATTGCCATTACCTGCCGGGGTATTTGGCTTATCATCTATAGTATCTTCATGAGCTGATTGATCTGTCTTTGATGGCGCCTCTTTATCGCCCTTACGCGCGCCAAAAGGTGAAAACATCGACATGGTTTGTTCAAAAATAGCCATATTCTGCTTTGCCATTTCCTCAAAAGGCTTCATCGGCGGCATTGAAATAGCGGATTTTTCCAAATTTTCCACAAAGTAATTGCGAAATTTTTCCTGATTTTCTGCCAAGGCAGCCATACTGCATTCCAAATAATCCGGCACGACTTTTTGCATTCCATCACCATAAAAAGCAATCAATTGCCGCAAAAAATTTACCGGCAAAAGGGTTTCACCCTTGCTTTCTTCTTCAAAAATAATCTGGGTTAAAACAGAATGCGTAATATCATCACCGCTTTTGGCATCAATAACAACAAAGTCATCCCTATTTTTAACCATCACAGCCAAATCATCCAAGGTCATATAACTGCTGCTATCTGTGTTATATAAACGCCGATTTGCATATTTCCTGATTATAATCTGTTCGCCGTCCTGCCGATTTTTTTTTACCACACTACTTAACCTTTTTAGTTTTCATTCATTTAATATGGGACATATCACGACAAAATGCTGCAAAGCGCAAGAGAAAATGCTGCGCAACAATAGTATAATACCATAAATAATGATTTTTCACTTCAATTATCCTCTTTTTGACGTATGTTTCGTATATGTCAAAACAAAAAAATACGGCTTCATTGATGACAAAAACCAAAAACTCACCCGATCCCACTCAAGAAATACCCGATCCCACTCAAAAAATAAATGAGATCGCAGAGCGTTACCTGGATTTATGGCAAGATAATATACAACGCTGGGCCAGCGATCCCGATTCATTAGAAAAGTGGCTTATAGAAGCCACACGGCAGAAAAGTGGCTTATAGAAGCCACACGGCAGAAAAGTGGCTTATAGAAGCCACACGGCAGAAAAGTGGCTTATAGAAGCCACACGGCAAATAAAATCAACGGACAAAAAGTCAACCTGATGACAGTCTGCAAATATTCATTTACCAGCATGCCACCGGACGATCATAACTTTATGTACAGGATATGAAATTGCCCGCACACCACCCTATGAAATTCAGGAAAATTAAATTTATTTTTAAAGCGGTACACCCTATAGTCACGTCATGACGGATGAAAAACCAGACAGCGCAACTAAACAGATCAGAAACGGGCCGCTTCCTCTGGGCTTACATGTCACGAGTGCGGCGCAAAATTGGGCTGGCGCCGCAGCATCCTTTCCTTTATTTCACCTTGGCGGGCTGCAGATACATCCAGACCTGAAGCAGACAGCAGACGACCTGCATCGTGATATGGCTGGGCTTGATATGACTGGGCCTGATATGACTGAGCTTAATCTGGCACAACTACAGCTTATGATCATGCAAAAGGCGCAAAGCCGACTATCAGATATGCTGGCCGGGGTTACCAATTACCAACATCATCCGTTCCAAAGAAAAGTCGCGCCTGCGGATTTATTTTATAAAATTGGCACCACCGAAATCAGGGATTATGGGCCAACGCAAAAAAAGGGGCGGGCAGATGACGCACCGATAGTCCTTGTGGTGCCGTCACTGGTCAATCCGGCTTATATCCTTGACCTTGCAGAAGATCACAGTTTTATGCGGACGTTAGCTGATGAAGGCATTCACCCCTATCTCGTCGATTGGACCAAACCCGGAGCAGAAGAAAAGACATTTGGTCTGGAGCCATATATCCTGAAACGTTTGATTCCTGTCATTCGCCAAATACATCAACATCATAATAAAAAAATTCATTTACTGGGCTATTGCATGGGCGGCAATTTATCCCTCGCCGCAGCACAGATATTACAATCCGAGAATGTCCTGACCGGAAATATCCTTAAAAGCCTGACGATAATTGCCGCGCCATGGGACTTTCATGTAGATCAGCCCGCGCATATGCCGGGTTTAACCGATTGCTTCCTGAAAATATTTCTTTCCGGTCAACATAACGCCGCCTTTGAGAATTTCGGGTCCCTGAATCTCCTGCAACTGTTTTTTTTCAGCCTGGATCCGACAGTATCAGATCGAAAATTCCGTAAATTTTCAACCCAAAAAATAAAGGAAGAACAAAAACGACATTTCATTGCCATTGAGGATTGGGCAAATGACGGTGTCCCACTTGCCCGGCAAGTGGCAAAAGACTGCTTACTCAACTGGTATCAACAAAATCAGCCTCAAAATGGCTGTTGGCAAATTGGTGGTCATATCATTGATCCCAAAAATAATAGACTGCCTGGCCATATCATCACCCCCAAATCAGACCGTGTCGTTCCTCCCGCATCTGCGATGGCCCTGCGGAAAGAATTACCTGACTTCACCCATACAAGCGCAAAAGGTGGCCATGTCACCATGATGGCCGGCAGGCAGAGTAGTGTAACTTTATGGCGAAAAATAGCCTCATATATAAAATAATATTACAATAAATTAGTTTTAAATGTAATTATTGAATAATTTTGCCTTATCGCTTATATAATATTTATCTATAAAAAACACCATAAAAAGGTAAAAACTTTAATTTGCATTTTTATGTTGCAGTGCGATACAATGGGCCAAGTCAGGAAAAAATTTGTGCATTCTAAAAAATATTATCCTGAAACTTCAAGAACCAAAACATGACATATGAAAATTCAAGGAAAACCTTATGACTGAAGTTGCTATTATCGCCGCCCTTCGCACCCCTGTCGGCGCCTTCAACGGCGCCCTCGGCAGTGTCCCCGCCCATTATCTGGGCGAAACTGTGATCAGAGGATTGCTCGCCGAGACCGGTATACCGGCCGGGGACATCAATGAAATAATTCTTGGCCAGATTTTAACCGCTGGTGCCGGGCAAAACCCGGCGCGCCAAGCGGCACTCAATGCTGGCCTCCCTATTGAAACAACAGCATTTGGCATTAATCAGATCTGTGGTTCAGGCCTTCGTTCAGTTGCCCTTGGTTATCAGTCCATCCTCTGCGGTGATGCGGATATTATCATTGCCGGCGGACAGGAAAGCATGAGCCAGTCCCAACATGCCGCCTATCTGCGCGGTGGGTATAAAATGGGCTCAGCAGAATTTAAGGATACCATGATTTGGGATGCCCTTACGGATGTATTCGGCGGAACTCATATGGGCATAACAGCAGAAAATATCGCCGAACAATGGCAAATCTCGCGGGAAACGCAAGATCAATTCGCGGCCACCTCTCAAAATAAGGCCGAAGCCGCACAGGCCGCCGGCAAATTTGAAGATGAAATCGTCACAGTGACCATTAAGAATCGCCGGGGCGATGTGGACGTATCAGAAGATGAATATATCCGCAAGGGCGTAACAGCAGAAGGCCTTTCAGCCATGCGGCCGGCCTTTAAAAAAGACGGAACAGTTACTGCGGCCAATGCCAGCGGTATTAATGACGGTGCGGCGGCCGTAATGCTTATGACAGTGGAAGAAGCCAGCAAACGGGGGCTTACCCCCCTTGCCATCATTAAGTCCTGGGCCACAGCGGGCGTTGATCCGTCTATAATGGGTATTGGCCCTGTCCCCGCCAGTAAAAAGGCCCTTGACAAAGCCGGATGGACGATGGAAGACCTTGACCTGATCGAAGCCAACGAAGCTTTTGCGGCTCAAGCCTGCGCCGTCGGCCAGGATCTTGCCATACCGGCAGACAAGCTGAATGTTAACGGCGGCGCTATTGCCATTGGCCACCCCGTTGGGGCCAGCGGCGCGCGCGTATTAACCACATTACTTCACGAAATGAAACGTCGTAATGTCCATAAGGGCCTTGCCACATTATGCATCGGCGGCGGTATGGGCGTTGCCATGTGTGTTGAACGGCCATAATGGTCAAAATCTGATGATCAACTGATAAAGGTATAAAAACTATGTCTAAAATCGCACTCGTCACTGGGGGAACCCGCGGAATCGGGGCCGCCATTTCCATCGCCTTAAAAGATGCCGGCTATACTGTTGCAGCCTCTTATGCTGGCAATGATGCCGCCGCCGCAGAATTTAAAGAAGCGACAGGCATTCAGGTTTACAAATGGGATGTGAGTGATTTTGATGCCTGCGCTGATGGTGTCGCACGCGTTACCGCGGATATGGGCCCTGTTGGAATTTTGATCAACAATGCGGGCATCACCCGCGATACCAGTTTCGGGCGCATGACAAAGGACATGTGGGATACGGTCATCGATACCAACCTGAGTTCCAACTTCAATATGTGCAAGGCTGTCTATGACGACATGAAGTCAAATAAATATGGCCGCATTATATGTATCAGCTCCATCAATGGCCAGAAAGGTCAAATAGGGCAGGTTAATTATTCTGCGTCCAAAGCCGGAACCATCGGCTTCGTCAAGGCACTGGCGCAAGAAGGCGCACGCTATAATATTACCGCGAACGCAATCGCACCGGGGTATATCGCCACCGAGATGGTAAAGGCCGTCCCGGAAGAAATTATTGCTAAAATCATTAAGGGCATTCCCCTTGGCCGTCTTGGCGAGGCAGAGGAGATAGCCAATGCCGTTGTTTATCTCGTGTCGGGAGGTTTTATCACGGGCTCCACAATGACCATCAACGGCGGTCAATATATGGTTTAATGCCAATCACCTTTAAATATTTCTAAAAATCCGCTAGCATATTCTAGATTGAGTATGGGAACGGATTTTATGTATCAGGATATTGTTGAGCTGTGTGCTTTTTATAAGTCACCCATCGGGCGGATTACAGCGCGATTAATCCGGCGGCAGATAACGACTTTATGGCCCAACATAAACAGCATGAATGTCATGGGCCTGGGCTATGCCGCGCCGTATCTTGATATATTCCGCGCCCGCACCAAACATGTGATCAACATCATGCCGGCCCCGCAAGGGATCACCCATTGGCCGCGGCATAACGGTGATAGGGCGAATGCCACCTCCTACAGTTATAAAGGCAATTTGACCGCCCTCGCCCATGAAAGAAACCTGCCGCTGAAAGACGCGACCATGGATCGGATCTTGGTAATACACACCTTGGAGCATACCAACAATAGCCACCATTTACTGCGAGAGATATGGCGCACATTAGCCCCTGGTGGCCGCGTTATCCTTGCGGTTCCAAACCGCCTTGGGCTATGGGCGCGGACGGACCGAACGCCCTTTGGTCACGGCAGGCCTTTTTCAGCTTTACAGATTCAGCAGCTTCTTAATGAAAATATGTTGTCCCCAACCCAGACAACATCCGCCCTCCACTTGCCCCCTTTTAAAAACCGCTCATTGTTATCCTTAATGACGACGTTTGAGGGCACGGGGCAAAGATGGTGGCATAATCTGGCGGGCGTCTTAATCATCGAAGCAGAAAAACAGATTTATGCCACCGGCCCTAAAGTCGAAGCCGGCAAGCGCGTCCCTAGGCCGGCTATTGCCGGAAATAACTCGGGAATAACCCGAGAATAACCCGAGAATAACCCGAGAATTACCCGAGAATTACCCGAGAATTACCCGAGAATTACCCAGGAATAACATCCACTCAAGAAACCCCCTATTGATGAGAAATAACCTAGCGTTTTTTCTCAATCGCATCCCATAGAATTTCGGCGATATCTGTATCATCGAAACGACGAATCTCCTGTATTCCCGTGGGCGAGGTAACATTGATTTCAGTCAGATAATCACCGATGACATCAATACCGACGAATAGCAAGCCAAGCTCCCGCAATGTGGGCCCAATGGCATCACAAATCTGGACTTCCCGCGCCGTCAGTTCGGTCTTTTTCGCTTCCCCGCCCACATGCATGTTGGACCTTACTTCGCCCTCTTTTGGAATGCGGTTGATGGCGCCAACGGCTTCGCCGTCAATCAGAATAATCCGCTTGTCGCCCTGAATGACCTCGGGCAGGAATTTCTGTACGATAAAAGCTTCCGGATAGAGTTCCTGGAACATTTCGATCAAGCTATTAAGGTTTTGGTCATTCTGCCGGATACGGAATACACCAGCCCCGCCATTACCGTATAAAGGTTTTACGATGATATCTTTATGTTCTGAACGAAAGTCTGCCACATCCCGACTGTCGCGCGTAATCAATGTCGGCGGCATCAAGTCCGGAAACCGGGTCAGAAATATTTTCTCCGGCGCATTTCGCACAGAAGCCGGGTCATTTACCACCAGGGTTTTTGGGTGAATATGTTCCAGAATATGAGTGGCTGTTATGTAACCCATATCAAAGGGCGGGTCCTGACGCATTAGAATCACATCCACATCTTCCCCAAGATCAATTTTCGCCTCAGCCCCGAAGGAAAAATGGTTGCCCATCTCGCGCCGGAGGGTCACCGCATGCGCATAGGCCGTTACCTTGCCATCCTGAAAGGACATATTATTCACATCATAATGATATAGTTTATGGCCACGCTTTTCCGCCTCAAGCCCCAAGGCAAAAGTGCTGTCGCCGTTAATATCAATGGATTCAATGGGATCCATTTGCAGGGCTACGGTAAGGCTCATTCGCTATTCTTTCTCGTTAAATTTTACTTATGGCTCTTTAAATTCTATTCTGGCTCAAATTTCTGGCTCAAATTTCTGGCTCAAATTTCTGGCTCAAATTTCTGGCTCAAATTTCTGGCTCTTCATTCTGGTTCCGGTAACTTAAATATATTGGATTTCGCATTTTCCAGATCCTGCTTATCCAAATCCTGCAGCGTATTTATGACCTGTTGTTCTATAAGATCATTTTGCTTTAATTTGTCAATATTCTTCATACAGAATGTTAGTCTTTCCCGTGCCAGATCATTTCTTTTCACATGGGCAAGCAGCATGCCCAATTCATAATGATGTTGTATTTCCTGTGGCTCAATCACGACCAGGCGCATTAATATATTTATTGCCTGACCAAGGTCGCTCACCTTCAGGCATCTGATTTTAATATTATCGAGCAGACGCACCAAAATCCGGCGATCCTCAATGGGCTTGTAATATGCCGGTTTTAAATCAGGACTTTTAAATTCAGAACCCTTAAATTTCTGGATCATCTCCCGCAAGTCTTTGGCACTCAAAATCCTGCCCTCATTAAACGGATCAATGATCACCTGCTGATCAATCGTCAATGATGATACGCCGTGAAGCCGGATCAGGAAATGCTGCGGAAAATTCACGCCCTCTATGTGCCAGCCCTGACTGCGCGCCGCATGAATATAAAGAATACCCAAAGAAACCGGCAGCCCTTTTCTGGTATCAATCACGGACATCAGATTTGCATTTTGCAAATCCTCATAATAATCCTTATTTCCGGTATATTCGTGGCGTTCAAACAGAACATCAGCCAATGCCCTGGCCCTGTCCGCCGCAGATTCCAGGGTAATATTCAACCCCTGAAGGTCCAGAGCCAGAATTTTTAAGTGATGCCTGTATTTTTGCAGGGAAACACCCGGACGGTCTAATGATGCCAACATCAGCGCAATACCGGCAATATCCGGGATGGCACCATTACCAAGTCCCACGGCCTTTAATTCCCCGCTATAATTTTCACTGCTCTCTATCATATCATTATTTCCATCTGCCAGGCATCTACGATATGGGTTGGCAGGCACCAGGGTTCAACCGCCATCATATCAAAACGATAAATATTTTCATGCGACGTATTTCCTTGAATATTTTTGGCAAGATACCATTCTGCGGCCCTGGATATCCTTGTTTTTTGTTTATTGGACAGCGCAAATAACGCATCCCGGGTCGATTTTCGGGCCTTTACCTCAATAAAACAGATCAAATTTCCTTTTTGAACGATCAGATCGACCTCCCCGGACCGGCATGTGAACCGCCGCTCTAAAATTCGGTAGCCCTTCAGGGTTAACACCAAAATAGACAACCATTCCGCCGCGAGCCCCCAAAGATAGGCTTTTTTCTTTTTCTGATATGTCTTACCCGTCATTTATTTCCCGATATTTTTAAGGCCCGCTCATAGACTTGTTTGCGTTTTAGGCCCAGGCTATAGGTAACAGCGGCCACCGCTTCCTTTACCGTTAATGTTTCCAGCGCCCTCTGCAAAGCGTCATCCAGCTGGTCTGTTGTGACCTCTATTTCACCTGCGGGGCCAATGACAATAACGATTTCACCCTTTGGCCGATCAGCCCCATCATAATATGCCACAAGTTCGGCGAGACTGCCCCGCCGGACTTCTTCGAATAATTTGGTAAGCTCCCGGCATACCGCCGCCTCCCGATCGCCAAAAACGTCAAAAATATCTTTAAGGCAGTCTTTCAAACGTTTGGTGGATTCGTAAAAAACCAGCGTTACGTTAACCGAAGAAAGCTCTGCCAGATTCTTTCGCCGCGCCAGTTTTTTATTGGGCAAAAAACCGGCAAACATAAACCGGTCTGTTGGCAGCCCAGCACAAGCCAAGGCGGCAAGAATTGCACTGGCCCCGGGGATACTGCTCACAAAATGGCCCGCGTCCCGCGCGTCTTTCACCAGGCGGTAACCCGGGTCTGAAATCAGCGGCGTCCCCGCGTCACTAACCAGGCTGACCACTTGGTTTGACCCCAGACGTTCCAGTAATTGCGGCAGAATCTTTTGTTCGTTATGGTCATGGTATGAAGTCGTCGGTGTCTTCACATCAAAATAAGCCAACAATTTACCTGTGACCCTTGTGTCCTCACAAGCAATAATATCAGATTGCTCAAGAACAGCCTTCGCGCGATAGGTCATATCCCCCAGATTGCCAATGGGGGTGGATATAATATATAATCCCGGCAGGATTTTTTTGGTTTTTTCGTCTTTTTTGGTCACTTCACCATATCCTTGCCATATTTTTTTATCATGATTCTACTTATGATCTGAGCATAAGTGTATTACAAAGACTATGTAAGAAGAAATAAACATAATGAGAAACTATTTTGAAACATTTTTTTGCGAAATATTTTAAGCCAATATATTTTAAACCAGTATATTTAGGCACCATTCTTATTTCCTTTGGCTTAACCGGTTGCGGCGGCACAAGAGATACGATGACCCGTGATATGACCACGCCTTCTCAAGTCTCTGCGTCTCAGCCGCCCCATGATATGACGCAGGACCGCACTGAAATACGCCTTGGGATTCTTCTGCCATTAACTGGCTCTGATGCCGCCATCGGCAAGGCCCTTTTCAAGGCTGCGGCGCTGGCGCTGTTTGATTCCCGCGATCAAAGGTTAAGCCTTTTACCCTTCGATACAAAAGGCACAGCGGAGGGGGCCGAAAAGGCCATGACACAACTTCTCGAACAGCAACCCGACGTTATCATTGGACCATTATTTTCCCACTCAATCGCGGCGATTAAACCCCTGGCTCAAAATGCCGGCATTAATGTCATTGGTTTTTCCAGCGATCACACCGTCGCCGGCGAAGGTGTTTTTCTGCTTAATTTTCCCATGGAAGAACAGATCGAACGGGTTATCCGCTATGCCTCTGCTCAGGGTTACGCCAAATATGCAGCACTGATACCAGAAACAGCATATGGCACCCGCGCGCTGGAAATATTCAGTAAAAACGTCATCCATGAGAAGCGTGAGTTAATCGCTGTAGAATTTTACCCTGCTGATAGCGGAAAACTGGTTACCCCTGTCAAGAATATCGCCAAATATAATGATCGCCGCAACAAATATACCCGCGAGACAGATTTCCTTGAAAATCTTGGCGAGGAAGATGATCTGGCACAGGAGATGCTGGATGAGTTAAAAAATGTGGAAACCATCGGAGACGTTGATTTTGACGCTATCCTATTGCCTGAAGGCGGTGCCATGTTGACCACACTTGCCGCTTGGGTGTCCTATTATGAAATTGATCCGGCAAAAATAAAAATCCTTGGAACCGGGCTTTGGGATGATAGAATGCTCTTTCTTGAACCACAGCTCTATGGGGGCTGGTTTGCGGCGCCGGACCATACCGCCGCCAATATTTTTCTGGCGCGTTATCGCGAAATTTATCATCAGAAAAGTCCGCGCCTGATCACCCTTTCTTATGATGCCGTTGCCTTGGCAGCGACACTTGTCCGGCAGGAAAGGGTTCCTGATTTCTCGGAGGAAGCCCTCACGAACGAGAATGGGTTTTCAGGTATTGAAGGCTTATTCCGCTTTTCCAGTGCCGGATTAATTGAGCGCGGCCTGGCAATCTATGAAGTCGGTCCAAAAGATTTTACCGTCATTGACCCCGCCCCAGAAAGTTTCATTGACCGGGATTTACCGGTGCCAATAAAGACTAATCCGCCAGAATTTGACCCAGCAGACTATTTAAAAGAGGCACCCCTTGCGGCGTTGCCCGTAATCGATGCCCCAACTGATAATCGCCCATATCCATATAACCCAGTTCAAAAAGATTCTGCAAATAAGCCGGATTAATAAAAGCATCAATTTTTCGGCCAACGCGTTCTTCAAAAGATCTTAAATCAAGCCCTTCCGTTAACCGAAGCCCCATCATGATCATTTCCTCAGCCTTCATTCGCGTGGTCAGACTATCTTTCCGGGCTGTCGCATGACCATTAAGCCTGACGTTAGCCAGCCATTTTTCCGGACTTCTGTCCTGACAAAAACCATAAATATCGCCGTCAATATCAAGCCGTCCATGCGCGCCGGGACCAATACCAATATAGTCCCCATATTGCCAATAGGTCAGATTATGACGGCTCGCCTCACCCTCGCGGGCATGATTGGAAATTTCATAAGACGGCAGACCATTACCGCGGCATATAGCCTGCGTCAAATCATACATATCCGCCGATAAATCTTCCCCCGGTAAAATGATCCGGCCTTTGCTCTGCGCGGTATAAAAAGCCGTGCCCCGCTCAATGGTTAATTGATAGAGCGACAAATGTCCCACAGCCAGATTCAGGGCCGCCGTCAATTCACGCTCCCAATCAGCAAGGCTTTGTCCCATACGGGCATAGATTAAATCAAAACTGGCGCGTTTAAAATATTTTTGTGATAAATCAATAGCTTCTCTGGCATTCTTAACATTATGGTCACGCCCCAGAGCCTGTAAATCGGCATCATTCAGTGCCTGAATTCCAAGCGACAATCGATTGATACCCGCTGCTGAAAAATCCTTGAATTTTCCCGCCTCCACACTGGTCGGATTGGCTTCCAGTGTAATTTCAACGTCTGAGGCGACCGCCCAATTCCGGGAAACTCTATTCAATAATTTTTCGACCAGACTGGCGGGCATCAGTGACGGCGTGCCGCCGCCGAAAAACACACTTGTAACATTTCGTGGGCCTGACAGTTGCCGATAATGATCAAGCTCTTTTATCAGCGCAACAGCCCACGCCTCTTCATCTACAGCCTCTCTCACGTGGCTGTTAAAATCACAGTAAGGACATTTGGACAGACAGAAAGGCCAATGGATATATATGGCTAGATTCTTATGCAAAACAGGCCTTGATCAATTTTTTAAAAGCCTCGGCCCGGTGACTGATATCATGTTTACTGGCGGCGTCCATTTCGCCGAAAGTGGTATCATAACCATCCGGCTGAAATATGGGATCATAACCAAAGCCATTTTCCCCTCTTATGGGCCAAACAAGCGTGCCGTGAACCCTTCCTTCAAAGGATACCACATGCCCGCCCGGATAATCGGCACAGGCGGGCCATGCAAGTGTTAAGACGCAAACAAAATAGGCATCCCGTGGGCCGCCCACTTTCGTCAATTCCGCCTCAAGCCGGGCCATGCCATAAATAAAGTCACGCTTTCCGGTTTCAGGATTTAAGGCCCATCTTGCGGAATGAATACCGGGCCTGCCATTTAAAGCCGGCACCACAAGGCCGCTGTCATCGGCAAGCGCCGCGAGGCCCGATAAATGCGCCGCACTTCGCGCTTTTATTTCCGCATTTGCAATAAAGCTGTCACCATCTTCGACAGGCTCCGGCAAATCAAGTTCGGCAGCAGACAGTGTCTCCACCCCGAAAGGCAACATCAGCGCGCCGATTTCACGGACTTTCCCGGCGTTATGGCTGGCCACCACCAGCTTGTCACCATCAAATTTTCGCGTGGATTTTGACACCGAATTTATCAATATTAAAGTCCCAATGCTTTATTTTGCAGTTTCACCAGCTGATCAACCCCGATCCGCGCCAAACGCATAAGACGCAGATATTCTTCTTCGGTAAAGGGATGCTCTTCAGCCGTGCCTTGAATTTCAACAATTCTATTGTCTCCGGTCAAAACAAAATTGGCATCTGTCGCGGCAACACTATCTTCATCATAATCAAGGTCAAGTACAGGCATTCCCTCATAAATACCGCAAGAGACAGCCGCTACTGGTGCCTTTATGGGCAGGGCTGACAGCTTGCCATCGGCGATCATTTTCTGAAAACATTGCACCATAGCCACATAAGCACCGGTGATAGACGCTGTACGGGTACCGCCGTCCGCTTGCAAGACATCACAATCAAGACGTATCTGACGTTCCCCGAGCTTTTCCATATCAACAACCGCACGGAGTGACCGCCCGATCAGCCTTTGGATTTCCTGAGTCCGGCCAGATTGCTTTCCGCGTGCGGCTTCCCGTCCCATACGACTATGGGTTGATCTGGGTAACATGCCATATTCGGCGGTGACCCACCCCTTACCCGTATCGCGCAGGAATGGCGGCGCTTTATCTTCTAATGTCGCGGTACATAATACATGGGTATCGCCGCATTTGATCAGGCATGACCCTTCGGCATGTTTGGAAAACCCTGTCTCAAGGGTTACGGTACGAAGCTGGTCATTTGTACGGCCTGAAGGGCGCATATATTCTCTCCTGAAAAATTCTGATTATTTTAGTCCATTCTTCTAACCTGTTGCCGCCTTCAAGGAAAGAAAATTTCCTCAATCTTTTTGTTAAACAGATTCGCCCTGCAGAAAGCCAAGGGCAAACTTAGGGCATATCTCCCATTTTCAATCACATTAATGATCTGCGTGACTTGATGTATATATATTTATTCCCTTCTCATTGAAATTAACATCTTAAAGACTTACATTGGATGAAAGAAATGTTAACCGCCAAGGTAATTGGCAAAAAACATATAGCCAAGGTAATTGGCAAAAAACATATAGCCAAGGTAATTGGCAAAAAACATATAACCAAGGTAATTGGCGAAAAACATATAACCAAGGTAATTGGCGAAAAACATATAAAGCGATAGTAATTGGTAAATTTTATAACATCTGAGAAGTAGAAAATGACAAACGACAGTGACAATATTGATAATAACGATGTAAACCCTGAATCAGAAAATACTGAGAATGACACACCGGAGAATGCCGCAGCAGACGCGCCGGCAGACCAGAGCCCAGATGACAAGCTTGCCGCCGCAGTCACAGAGGTTGCTGACTTAAAAGACAGGCTATTACGCGCCGTGGCCGAAACAGAAAATCTGCGCCGCCGTTCGGACCGGGAGAAAGCAGATGCCGCAAACTATGCCATGACAGCCTTTGCCCGGGACTTGCTTGGTGTTGGCGACAATCTGAGACGGGCTTTGGAGAGTATTCCGGCTGATATAGACCTTGGCGACAATGCCAAAACACTGGTCGAAGGCATTGAAATGACCGAACGGGAACTGCTGAATATCCTTGAGCGCCACAACATTAAAAAAATCAATCCTATGGGCGAAAAATTCAGCCACAGCCTGCATCAAGCTCTCTTTGAAGTGCCTGATACCGGCGAAGAGGATGGAACTATCGTACAGGTCATGCAGGTTGGTTTTGTGATTAAAGACCGCCTTTTGCGCCCTGCCATGGTCGGTGTGGCCAAGGGCGGCACCCCCGCCCCTTTAGAGCATGTGGACACCAAGGTATAAAACTGAAATTCCAAAAAAATCCCACAGAAATTCCACAAAGATCCCACAAAGATCCCACAAAGATCCCAACGTAAAAAAAAGCCGGTGCAATATGCGTCGGTTTTTTTATGCCAATGTGGAATAATCCCAGTCAATTAAGTCAAATGGGGCGGATATTGCTTTAGCCACGCCCACGATAGCCAGGCACGTCCTGTTCAGGAATCCATATATCTTCCGGCGCTTTGCCAGTTTGGAAAAACACATCAATCGGAATGCCGCCGCGCGGGTACCAATAGCCCCCGATGCGCAGCCATTTGGGTTTTAATTCTTCAACCAGCCTCTCCCCGATACCCACCGTACAATCCTCATGAAAAGCGGCATGATTACGAAAAGATTGCATGAATAATTTTAACGACTTACTTTCCAGAAGATCGTCATCCGGTATATAATCAATGACCATATGCGCAAAATCCGGCTGCCCGGTTACAGGACAGAGAGAGGTGAATTCGGGACAAGTAAACCGTACAAAATAATCAGAGTTGGGCCGGGGGTTTGGTACCATGTCCAATTTGGCCTTTTCCGGGGTTTCGGGGGCCGCAACATCTTTGCCGAGCTGCAACAGCCCTTTATAGGTATCCTTGGTATTAATATCCTTGCTCATCTTATTCCTGCGATCGTTTGTGACACTCTAATACGTAGAACTATATCATTTTTTATCCAAAGTCATTATTGACTTTTTAATCTCGGCCGCGCAAGCATCTTAGGCAGGATGCAAATATTCAGACAAAATGTCTGCGGCGAAATATTACGCCTCAACAGATATGTGAAACTTGCTTCCTAAGGGCGGCATCCCTATATTTAACTTTATCAAATTAAATGGATAGCTTTCGGGAACAACTAATGGATATTAAAAACGGATTTGTCGGAACCATCGGCAACACGCCTTTGATTAAGCTTAAGGCCGCCTCTGAAGCAACGGGCTGCACCATATTGGGCAAGGCGGAATATCTGAATCCCGGTGGGTCGGTAAAGGACCGGGCCGCGCTTTATATCATTCGCGATGCCGAAGAAAAAGGCCTGCTGAAACCGGGCGGCACTATTGTCGAAGGCACCGCGGGCAATACAGGAATTGGCCTTGGGCTTGTCGCAAACGCGCTTGGCTATCGCACTGTCATTGTCATGCCCGATACCCAGTCACAGGAAAAGCAGGACATGCTGCGGCTGTGTGGCTGTGATCTGCGCCTTGTCCCGGCGAAACCTTACCGCGATCCGGACAATTATGTACGCTATTCCGGCAGACTGGCCGAAGAACTGGCGGCAACCGAAGAAAACGGTGCCATCTGGGCCAATCAATTTGACAATATTGCCAACCGCCGTGCCCATTTTGAAACCACGGGCCCGGAAATCTGGGCACAGACGGACGGCAGGATTGATGCCTTTACCTGCGCCGTCGGTAGCGGCGGATCATTGGGCGGCATATCCATGGCCTTGAAAGAACGCAATAAGAATGTCAAAATCGCGCTTGCCGATCCTATGGGGGCGGCCCTCTATAACTATTACAAGCACGGCGAATTAAAAGCCGAGGGTTCCTCCATTACTGAGGGTATCGGACAGGGCCGCATCACCGCCAATCTGGAGGATGTGGTCATTGATGACGCTTATCAAATCCCCGATACCGAGGCCCTGAATGTCATTTTTGATTTGCTTAAACATGAAGGACTGTGCCTTGGCGGCTCTTCCGGCATTAATGTGGCCGCGGCCATTCGCCTGGCCCGTGATATGGGCCCGGGTCATACTATTGTAACATTGCTCGGTGATTATGGTACCCGTTACATGAGCAAAATATTCAACCCGGAATTTTTAAAGAAACAAGGCCTACCCTATCCCGACTGGTTGTAATATATCACTCCCTCAAGGATTATGCATAAGGAATCATATCATGCCTGATAATACCCCCGCACTGGTCTCAACCGAATGGCTGAAAGAACATTTGACCGCCCCGGACATCAGAATTGTCGATGCCACGTGGCACTTGCCGGGCAGCGACCGTAATGCCCATAACGAATATCGCGAAGCCCATATTCCAGGGGCAGTTTTCTTTGATATTGATGAAATATGTGATTTGGATAACCCCCTGCCCCATATGCTACCAGACCGTGAAAAAATGTCCAGCCGAATGCGCAAGCTTGGTCTCGGTGATGGCAATAGGGTGATTGTCTATGACAATAGCGACGTGCGCAGTGCGTCTCGCGTCTGGTTTATGTTGAAATCTTTTGGCCTTTGGGACGTGGCCGTTCTGGACGGTGGCTTTCAGAAATGGAAAAATGATCGCCTTGCTATAGAAGATATTCCGCCCATACCAAAGCTGCGTCATTTCACCCCCCGGTTTAATACGACAAAAGTCCGTGATTTTGATCACATGCTGGCAAATCTTGATCACAACAAAGAGCAAGTGGTCGATGCCCGCGCGCCGGGACGCTTTCAGGGAACCGACCCTGAACCACGCGCAGGCATGAAATGCGGGTCGATTCCGGGCAGTTATAACGTCTTTTTCAGAACATTACTCAACCCGGAGGATGGTACTTTTAAAACGCCGGATGAAATTCGCCGTCTTTTTGAAGCGGCAGGATTAAATCTAAAAAAACCCATCATTACCAGTTGTGGTTCAGGTATCACCGCGTCTGTCTTAATGCTTGGACTCTATCTTATTGGTCATAAGGAAAATGCGCTGTACGATGGCTCATGGAGCGAATGGGGCAGCCACCCTGACACGCCCGTGAGCAATTAACCTATGAAAAGCGAGTAATTAATTCATGAAAAAAGATACCCTTATCGCCAGCACAGGCCGCAATAAAAAATACACTCACGGTGCGGTAAATACACCCGTATATCATGCCTCGACCTTATTATTTAAGACGGTCAAGGAAATGAAAGAGGCCTATACCAACCTGCATAAAGGCGGACTTTCATATGGCCGGCGCGGCAATCCCACCACCTATGCATTGAGCGATGCCATGTGCGAATTGGAAGGAGCAGATGGATGTTTTCTTTATCCCTCAGGCCTCGCGGCGATTACCGGGGCTATATTATCCTTTGCCGAAACCGGTGATCATATTCTAATGGCGGACGGTGTATATGAGCCAACGCGCAACCTTGCCCATAAAATATTAAAGAAAATGGGCATTACAACCACATTTTATGATCCAATGATCGGCGAGGAAATTAACGACCTCATTCAGGAAAACACCCGGATTATTTTTGTTGAATCACCCTGCTCCGTCACTATGGAAGTACAAGATATTCCCACCATTGCCAAAATTGCGCATGAACGCGATGTGCTTGTCATGATGGATAACACCTGGGGGACGCCGTTGCATTTTAAACCTTTTGATAACGGCGTTGATTTTTCCATTCACGCGGGAACAAAATATATCGTCGGCCACTCAGATGCTTTGCTGGGCACAGTGTCCACCCATTCCGCGCATGTTGAACAGCTTTGTAATATGTCTTACCAGATGGGGTATTGCCTCTCCCCCGATGATGCCTTTCTTGCCCTGCGCGGTATGCGAACCCTTAAAATTCGCCTGCAGCAGCATGAAAAAAATGCCTTAAAAATCGCCAAATGGCTGGAGAAACGGCCAGAGGTGGATCACATTCGCCATCCGGCTTTTGAAAGCTGCCCGGGGCATGAATTCTGGAAACGGGACTTTACGGGGGCCAATGGTCTCTTCTCCTTTGTCCTGAAACAAGGCCATGAAGCGGCAACCACGGCGATGATGGAAGGCATGAAACATTTCAAAATGGGCTTTAGCTGGGGCGGCTATGAAAGCCTGATCCTGACCTATCATGGCATTCATAATTACCGCACGGCGACAAGCTGGGAGGCGAAAGGGCCGCTCGTGCGCCTGCATGTAGGCCTTGAAGATCCCGATGACCTGATCGCCGACCTGGAAAATGCTTTCCAGCGGTTTAACGACAACCTACATTCTTAATTGGTTTGGCAATGCCCGCCCAATCAGGAAGAGAATGAATGCCGATAATACGATGGATGGGCCTGCCGGCAAATCCCACATACTGGACATCATGATCCCCATAACCACGGCAATACTGCCGATAATCATCGAATAAAATGCCATTTGAAGGGGCCCGCGGGAAATATTGCGGGCAGCGGCTGCCGGAATGATCATTAATGATGTTATCAGTAAAGCCCCGATGACTTTCATGGCAAAAGCCACCAATAGCGCGATGAGCAGCATATATACAATCTTCGTCCTGAGCAGATTCACGCCTTCAACCTGCGCCAAATCTTCGTGCACCGTGATAGATAACAATGGTTTCCATATATATAATAATCCCCCAAGAGCGGCCAGGGACATAATGCTGATATCCAGAATTCCCCCCGCATCAATGGCCAGAATATCCCCGATCAAAAAAAACATCAAATCCTGCCGCAGGGATTCCTGCAAGGCAATGATAATCAGCCCAATAGACAAGGCGCTATGCGCTAAAATCCCCAGTAGGGTATCATTGGAAAATTTTTCACCTTTTTGTAACAGCAATAATGCGCCGGAAACCAGGGCCGAGGTCACCATGATAATCCACGGGCTGCCGGTTCCCAAAGCGATGCCAAGACCCACGCCCATCAATGCCGAATGGGCAATAGTATCCCCAAAATAGGCCATTTTGCGCCATACCAGAAAACAACCCAAAGGCCCGGCGGCAATCGCTACAAGAATACCCGCCATGATCGCATTAAGGATAAAGTCATCCATCATGATCATGTTTCCTTTTATGATCTTGGCCATCTTTATCATCACGGCTAGGCACCACATTACCTGAACTGTCATGCGTATGATCATGATGATGCGTATAAAGCGTGATGCCTTCGGGCTTGCCGCTCAGCAATGCGTGATATTCCGGATGATCCTGTATATTCTCAGGCGCACCACTACAACAGATGTGACGGTTCAAACATATTACCTTATCTGTCCCTTCCATCACCATATGCAAGTCATGGGATATCATCAAAACACCGCAGTTTTTCTCGCGCCGTATTTTACGGATAAGCTGATAGAATTCTTGCTGTCCCACAATATCCATGCCTTGCACCGGTTCATCCAGAACAATGAGGTCTGGCGCGCCAAGAAGCGCCCGCGCCAGCAGAACCCGCTGCATTTCACCGCCGGACACCCGTTGAACAGGACTGCCCCCCACATGGGCAATACGCACAAGATCCATCACAGCCTCAACCTGCGCATATGTGCTGCCCGGCCTCAACTTAAGAAAATCCTTAACGCTGATCGGCAGGTTATCATCAATAATAATTTTTTGAGGCATATAGCCAATAGAAATATCTGATAATCTATAGACTTCCCCCTTGTCCGGCTTTAACAGTCCCAGCGCAATTTTCATCACCGTACTTTTCCCGGCACCGTTCGGCCCAATCAGGGTGACAATTTCGCCGCGGTTGACCGAAAAGCTGACGTCGGACAGAGCAATGCGTCCAGAGAAAGCCAGGGAAACTTTTTCAAGTTTTATCAAGGATGAAGAAAGATTATCGGACATAAGCGGGGCTGCCCTCAAATTTGACAATTCGCACAAAGTCCCATGATTTCCAGCATGCTATTTTCACAGCTATAACCTTGGAACGCGGCAGCTCTGGATATATGCGCCATCAACTTTGTGTCATTAACTTCGCTCACATTGCGGCATTTCCGGCAGATCAGAAAATGCCGCTGATGTTTATGGCCTGGATCAGGACAGCCAATGAAAGCGTTTAAGGATTCTATGCGATGGACAAAGCCCTCTTCAATCAAAAAGTCAAGCGCCCGATATATGGTCGGCGGCGCGACTCTTTTATTACCAGCATTACTTAACATATCTAAAAGTTCATAGGCCGTAACCGGCGAATGCTCTTCCCAGACAAGCTCAAGAACCTTCCGGCGCAGCGGCGTAAAGCGGGTATCACGGGCCGCGCAAATATCCTGTGCAATATTTAGGGCACTCTCAATACATTTGGCATGATCATGAATCTCAGTCGGCATTATCATTATTTCTTTTTTATGATATATTATATCTTCCCCAGTTGGTAATATTGGCCTGAATTCAAGAATTTTACAAGCCCTGTTAAACGAGATACAAATGAAAAATCAAACTTTTAATCCGATTGCTGAAGAAACTATTATTAATACATTGAATGAATTGAAGTTTTCATCACAAGGTCTGATACCAGCTATTGCCCAGCAATATGACACAGGCGAAATTTTGATGATGGCCTGGATGAATATGGATGCCGTGCGCGAGACACTCCAAACCGGCATCATTTGTTATTGGTCCAGGTCCCGAAAGGCATTATGGCGAAAAGGCGAGACATCGGGCCAGACTCAGGCGTTAAAAAATTTTCGTTATGATTGCGACCGGGACACTATTCTTGTGCTTGTCGATCAAAAAGGCGTCGCCTGTCACACAGGGCGGCGCAGTTGCTTTTTTCATGAAACGACAGCAGACGGCATAAAAAGCATCAGTGAAGCCGTTATTGATCCGGCAAAACTTTATCCTCAATAAAATATTTTCTATAAAGATTTAAGTGAGTGTCATTCAGCCAGAATTCTTTAAATAACGTCAAACCTTATAACCATAAAATACAACAGAGAAAGCGTCACTGTCTCAATCAAGATCAGGAAAACCGGTTTCCAGCCCAGGGAAAACATCCTTCTCATTGATGTTTTCATACCCACCGCCGTTATCGCCATCACCAACATCCATTTACTGCTACTTTGAAGAATGTCTGCTATATGCCCCGGAATCAGCTGCAGGGAATTTAAAAGAACAAGGCCCATAAAGCCAACCAGGAAATAGGGGAAAACAAACCGCCCCGAAGATGTTTTTTTCTGATAACTGCCAAAGCTAAAAGCAAAAATCAGTAAGATTGGCACCAGCATAAAGACACGGATAAGTTTGACCAATATTGACGTATCACCCGTATCCTCAGATATGCTGTATCCTGCACCGACCACTTGGGAAACGTCATGTATTGTGCCGCCGATCAATATGCCCGCATCATGATCGCCAATATCCAGAAAGCCCACGATGATCGGATATATAATCATTGATATGGTACCCATCGCCGTCACACCAATCACAGCAATAAGCGTATTATGCTCCAAAGTTTTTGACTTTGGCATGACAGCAGAAAGCGCAAGGGCGGCAGAGGCTCCGCAAATAGCTGTTGCCCCACCGATAAGGAGCCCCTGTTCCTTATCGGTCTTCAAAATACGCGCCCACAACAGACCCAACATGATAATCCCACCTGTGGCCAGAATAACCAGGGCCAGGGTCGGCCAGCCAAGGGCGGTAAAATCGGACACCATAATACGCGCGCCAATTAACGCCACGCCAACCCTTAAAATCGTCTGAGACGTAAATTCCACGCCCTTCCTGGTCGAACTTTCCTCTGACATGAAGTGAAACACCATACCCAAAAGCAAGCATATCAGCATAACCGGGACAAAATAATAAAGTGATATCAATGTCGCAGCAGACGCCACAACGCTGCAAACCAGAACGCCGGGTATCAAAGCCTTGATGCGGGTCCATAGAGGATCTTTCGATGCCTTGTCATAAGGTTGAAAGCCTTCAAGGGAATCCAAATAATTATATTTATTCAAGTCTTCCTGTTCTTTCACATCCCGGCCTTACTTGAAATTGTCATAATTTATGGCACGACGGCAATCCAAATGCGTGTCGCTGTCTTCAAAGGCCTTGACAATGACTTCTGCGCAGCCTGGAACAGAATGTTTTAAGGGCACAAACGGGGTCATGGCATCACTTTCAAAAAATCACGGGGCTGTCTCATCATTCTTGATGCTATTTACATCTTTCATAAAGGGAATCACCATAAGCGGTACCAACCCGGTTTCATAAACCAACGGATAATCCTTTAAACCAATGGCCATATTATCGTGGCCTAAAACTGGCTGTGCCTGATAGGTACCAAAAATTCTGTCCCACCACGGCAAGTTAAATCCAAAATTGCTGTTGGTCTCACTTGGGATTACCGAATGATGTACGCGGTGCATATCGGGAGTAACGATGAATAGTCTCAGCAGTTTATCAAGAGATTTCGGCATATGAATATTCCCATGATTAAACATGGCCGTCGCATTCAACAGAATTTCAAATATCACCACAGCCAGAACCGGTGCGCCCAGCATTAATACAGCGGCGCATTTAATCAGCATTGACAGGATGATTTCCACAGGATGAAACCGCACACCTGTTGTGACATCTATTTCCTGATCAATATGATGAATTTTATGCAATCGCCATAATATCGGCACATGATGAAAAACCACATGTTGCAGGTAAATGATAAAATCAAGCATCAATATCGACATCCCAAGGGCAAGGACAAAGGGAATATCCCGGAAATGCATCAAACCAATCTGGTGCTGATCCGCATACAGGGCCGCACCAACAGCCGTGAAAGGCACAATAAGTCTCACAATAAGGCTGCTTAAAATTGCCAATGACAAGTTACGGGTCCATCGAATTCCTCTGCCGATAAGCCGATCTCTCTTGGGGCTGAGGGTTTCCCATATGGCAACGGTAATCAATATGCCAACAAAAAAAAATATTCGTAATCCCAATTCATTTTCCAACATAACTTATAACTTCTTTTGACCTGATTATGGCATCAGTATAGAATATTCATTCTCAATGGGAAGCCTTAAAAACGCCTACACAGGTTTGCCGGATCAGTATCCCGGCTTTTATACCAATAAAGATATCGCGCCAGAACCGGCAGTGCAAATGACCATTCCACTATAGTAAGCATCATATTACCGAACCAAAGCCAAAAGGAAAGAGATATGGATTTCGATCATAGCCCAAAGGTACAAGATTTATGCTGCCGCTTATCGCGCTTTATGGAAGAGAATATCACCCCAAACATTCGGCGGCACCATGCAGAAATATCGGCGGGGGTTTTTCCGGTATCTTTCATGGAAAATCTGAAATCGCTGGCCAAGTCGGCGGGCCTGTGGAATTTGTTCCTGCCCCATTTAAAGGACGATGAAAGAGGCACCCGCCTGACCAATCTTGAATATGCGCCGCTGGCTGAAATCATGGGCCGCGTCCTGTGGGCATCGGAAGTTTTTAACTGCAGTGCCCCCGATACCGGTAATATGGAAGTATTTCACATGTTCGGCACAGAGAGCCAAAAACAACAATGGCTCACCCCCCTTCTGGACGGCAAAATCCGGTCAGCCTTCGCCATGACAGAGCCAGATGTCTGTTCATCAGATGCCACCAACATCCAAACCACCATTAGGCGTGATGGCGGTGATTATGTCATCAATGGCCGAAAATGGTTCATATCCAATGCGGCTCACCCAAATTGCAAAGTCATGATCCTCATGGGGAAAACCGACCCGAATAATGAAGATCACCATAGGCAACAAAGCATGGTTATCGTACCCATGAATACTGATGGCATAACCATAGAGCGTAATATCACCATTATGAACCATCATTCGCCTGAGGGCCATTGCGAGATTACCTTCAAAAATGTCCGCGTCCCCATAAACAATATTCTCAAGGGTGAAGGCGATGGTTTTATGATGGCGCAAGCCCGCCTGGGTCCGGGCAGAATTCACCATTGCATGCGCGCCATCGGGCAGTCCGAACTGGCGCTGGACTTAATGGTCGAACGCGCGCAGGCCCGCAAGGCATTCGGTAAATATCTGCATCAACACGGCGTGATAAGTGAATGGATCGCGCGGTCCCGCATGGAAATTGATCAGGCGCGGCTGTTGGTTCTGAAAACCGCAGATATGATTGACAAAGTCGGGGCTAAAGGCGCGCGCAAGGAAATATCCATGATCAAGGCCATCGTGCCAAAAGTGCAGACCTGCATCGCAGATCGTGCTATGCAGGTATTTGGGGCCATGGGTATTTCACCGGATACACCGCTGGTCGATATCTGGACCTGGGGACGTGCCTTACGATATGCGGATGGCCCGGATGAGGTTCATTTACGCAGCATCGCCCGTGCGGAAATCAGACAAGCCCAGGAGAAGCCCGGCTTCACCCTGCCCTACCTCACCCCGCCAATACGTACATAAAGGCCGATACACACATAAAAGGAAAATGATATGTCAGATCTCTTTAATCTAAAAGGAAAAACAGCCCTTATAACCGGTGCATCCAGCGGTCTTGGCCATCATTTTGCCAAGACATTGGCCAGTGCCGGGGCCAAGGTCGTTGTGGCCGCCCGCAGGCGGGACAAGCTGGATATTCTGGTTCAAGAAATTACAGATGCTGGCGGTGAAGTGATCGCGGTGACCATGGATGTCACCGATTTAACCAGCATTCGCAATGCTTATGACGAAGCCGAAAAAAAACTGGGGCTTGTCGATATAATTGTCTGCAATGCGGGGGTGGCCGCCTCACAGGCCTTTCTCGACATTGACGAGGAAAGCTGGGATTTTACCATGGACACCAATCTGAAGGGCGTGATGCGGGTCGTGCAAGAAGGCTGCAAAAGACTGGTTACCGCCGGCAAGCCCGGTACGGTGATCAATATTTCATCTTTGCTGGGGCTGGCGTGTCAGACATTGCAGACAAGCTATGCCACCTCCAAGGCGGCGGCAATTCATATGACACGTTGTATGGCCTCTGAAATGATACGCTATGATATTCGGGTTAACAGCATTGCCCCCGGCTATTTCAAAACAGAAATGAATGCCGACTTTTTTGATACAGATCGGGGCAAGGCCTACATCAAGACCATCCCATCCCGCAGGCTGGGCAGGCTTGGAGAGCTTGATGGGCCCCTTCTGTTATTGGCCAGCCCGGCATCCTCATTCATGACCGGCACGACCCTTGTGGTTGATGGCGGTCACATGGTAAAGTCCTATTAAAGGGGCCTATGATGGATGAAAAAAAACTCTCAGACTATTTAGAAAAGAATATTGATGGTTTTAAAGGGCCATTGAGCCTGGAGAAATTTTCTGGTGGCCAATCAAATCCGACTTTTTTAATTACCGCCAAGTCAGGCAAATATGTCCTGCGCCGTAAACCACCGGGGATACTCCTGAAATCAGCCCATGCGGTTGACCGGGAATATCAAGTCACCAAGGCGCTCAGCAATACGGATGTGCCCATCGCCGTCCCCCGTCACTTATGTCTTGATGAGGCCATCATCGGCAGCTGGTTTTATGTGATGGATTTCATGGACGGCCGTATTTTCTGGGACCCTTCCCTACCTGATGTGGGGAATGATGACCGCACGGCCCTCTATCATGAAATGAACCGCACCCTTGCCGCCATTCATTCAGTGGACCTCGCTGCCCAGAATTTGCTTGATTACGGCAAACCGGGAAATTATTTTAATCGGCAGCTTAGCCGCTGGACCAAACAATATAAGGCTTCCAAAACAGAATATATCGAACCCATGGAACAATTGATGAATTGGGTCACGCAAAACATCCCCGAAGATGATGGCCCCGAAGATGATGACAAAGTTAGCTTGATTCACGGAGACTTCCGGCTCGATAATTTTATTTTCCACCCCACTAAACCTGAAATTATCGCGGTTGTCGATTGGGAATTATCCACGTTGGGTCATCCGCTGTCCGACCTCGCCTATCAATGTATGCAGTGGCGTATGCCCCATAATTCACTTGTCAAGGGTTTGGGGGGCGTTGACCGCACCGCCCAGGGCATCCCCACAGAAGAAGACTATATCGCAGAATATGCCAGGCGCATGGGATGGCGCACTATTGACCATTGGCCTTTTTATCTGGCTTTTAGTTTTTTCCGGCTGGCGGCCATCGTTCAGGGGGTGATGAAACGCAGTCTTGATGGTAACGCGTCCAACAAAAGGGCGCAGGAAGTCGGAAAACTTACGCGCCCCCTGGCAGAAAAGGCGATCGAAATATTAAAAGAATACCAAAAGATTTAAGGAAGCATTGTGGATATCAAATTTGAAAATAAAGTGGTGCAAATCACCGGCGCGGGATCCGGTTTTGGCCGGAAAGCCGCCGTTGAATTTAACAAAGCCGGCGCGAAACTCGTGCTGTCTGATGTGAATCGGGCCGGACTGGATGAAACAATGAGTCTCTTGGATTTAAAAGCTGACCGCGCCATCGCTATGGCTTGTGATGTCAGCAAGCCAGGCGATGTAGAGAAAATGACAAAGGCCGGCATTGATCATTTTAACAGGCTAGACATTGCCATCAATAATGCCGGCATTGCCAATGAATTGGTCCCCATTTGTGACATAAGCCTTAAGGATTTTGACCTTATGATGGCCGTCAATGTCAGGGGGGTGTTTCTCTGCATGCAGAAAGCGCTTAATCAGATGATGATCCAGGGCAGCGGGGTTATCGTTAATGTCGCCTCTGTTGCCGGATTGGTCGGCGCGCCATATCTTGCCGCCTATGCCGCCAGCAAACATGCGGTGATCGGCCTGACAAAATCAGCAGCGCTAGAATATGCCCGAAAAAATATCCGCATCAATGCCATCTGCCCGGCCTCCTGCCATACCCCGATGGTGGATCAACTCCTCACAGGCGAAAAAGGGGAACAACGCGAAAAGAATATTGCAGATACCATCCCCATGGGGCGACTTGGCACCGTAGAAGAAATCGTGAACGGCATGATGTGGCTTTGCAGTGACCAGAATAGTTTCACCACCGGGCAGGCCTTAGCCTTTGACGGCGGGTTATCGGCAACCTAAAAATGACAATAAAAAAACGGCTGATAGACATATCAGCCGTTTTAATAAGTTTAAATATTAAATAATCTCCGATCAGGCGACCAGATGTTTCCGGCGCATAACCATACCAATACCCATTAACCCAAGCCCCATCAGGCCAATGACACCAGGTTCCGGCACACCAACAACAGATTGCCCGCCGCCGTTGCCATTACCGTTGCCGGTATCGACGACAGCACTGGCGATAGCATCAAGCGTAATGCTTGAGCTAAAATTAGCAGAAGCTGTGTTCGGCGTCTGTCCCCCCAATGACAACATCTCCGTAGATGCAAAAGAAACCGTATCTCCACTCAGACTGAGGAGGATATCATCTGCAATATCAGTAACCAGGTCCGGCAATGCAAAAGTCATAGTTGTGCCAAGAACATCACTCAACACCGCAAAAAGATCTCCCAAAGTTGGTGTTCCCGTAAAAATATCAAAAGCAGATGTCAGAACTTCGTCAAAACTGCTAACACCACCGCCGAATATATCGCCTGCGATACCAGTCCCTAGAGAATCCGGACCAAAACTTTCATTAATATCGGGAAGAGACGCGTTAACTAGGCCAATACCAGCAACAACTGCAGTAAAGTTCAGATCGCTAAAACTGCCTGAACTCGCCAGATTCCAATCCACACTTTCATCAAATGCAGGCGGTGTCCCTGAATCTGTGTAATTAAGGTCAAAAGTACCCTGTAAGGTCCAGTCGTTGGCACCAAAGATACCATCAGAAACACTATTCCCACCGTCACCATTGACATCATAGTTTAAAGTTCCATTCGAAATGGATAATATGCCCGTTGCCGGAATGGCATAGGCAGATATAGAAATGGCCGCAAAAGAAATGGCCGTAAAAAATGTTTTTAAAATTCTCATAATAGATTTTAGTCCTTTCAACTATACATTAGATTTGCATCAATTTGTTTGCTAGGATATCCCCCATATCTATAAAATTTACATTTGTGTCACACTGTTATTATCTATGTTTCCAAAGTGTTACAAGATTCCGATCAATGAGGTATCAGAATATTCTTAACATCAAAAACTGTAAAAAATTTCCGACACTTTAAGGATAATTTATTACAATTTTTAAAGCCTATACAACTATAGTGGCACAAATGTGACCCTAATACGGCACCAATGTGGCAGGTCTTTCAATCTGTATATTTATTGTGGGAAAATATGAGTTTTTGGTAAAGGTATAGTGGTTCATACCCGCGATATTTCGAAGGAGAAATAGCAAAAAAACAAATTTTTTATAGCCTATTTAAAAAAGCCTATTCAACCAATTTTTCCAGAGCATAGCCTTTGAAGTTTTTACTGGTGGCCAGGACTACATGACTATTGATATTGGCGACACCTTCCATGCTTGTGATTAACTGATCATTCAGTTCAAGGTAATGGTCCATGTCCGGACAGACAACCCGCAGGAAATAATCAAAATTCCCGCTCACCGTGTAACATTCAACGATTTCCGGAAAATCATCGACCAGCTTTTCAAATGCCTTGAAATTGACATTGCTATGGTCATTCAAGCTCACCGTCAAGAGTACTGTCACCGTACGGCATATCTTATTCAGATTGATCACCGCCCTATAAGATTCCAGATATCCTTCATCCTCCAGACGCCGAACACGCTGAAGACAGGAACTGGGCGAAAGATTAACTTCACCGGATAAATCATGATTAGTAATACGCGCATTATTTTGTAAGATTGAAAGAATCTTCAGATCAATTCTATCTGCCCGGCCTCCTGCCATACCCCGATGGTGGATCAACGCCTCACAGGCGAAAAAGGGGAACAACGCGAAAAAGAATATTGCAGATACCATCCCCATGGGACGGCTCGGCACCGTAGAAGAAATCGTGAATGGCATGATGTGGCTGTGCAGCGATCACAACAGCTTCACCACAGGCCAAGCCCTGACCTTTGACGGCGGCCTGTCTGCAAGGTGAGAATTGCGCAATAAAAAACGGCCGGAGAATCTCCGGCCGTTTTAACGTTATTAATTCAGATACCGGTTAAGCAACCAGACGTTTCCGGCGGGCCATCACGGCGATGCCAATCAAGCCAAAACCCAACAGACCAAGCATGCCTGGCTCCGGAACAGCGGTAGCGGTCAGGGTAAGATTGCCGCCAAAAACAGCACTGGCTTCCGTTGGCGTCGCGCCGTCAATGGTTAAAGGCAGATCAGAGACAAAACCAACCGTATTCCCACCGAGAAAGGCAAAATGGATATTATCGAAAATATCTGTGATAAAAGACGGTAATGCTCCAGGCAAGGCGAACGCAGGTTCAAGTATGCCATTCAATGCCATAATCACTTCTGTCAATGTCGGGGTGCCTGAAAGCGCCGCACCAAGAGCAGGCAAAATAGCTCCGTAGCCGGCAACGTTAAACACATCATCCGCAGAGCCATGCCCAAGAAACAAGGGACCGAATGATCCGCCGCCAGAATCGCCGCCAGTATTTTGACCCTCCGTCCAGCCATAGTCAAAACCGCCTTCACCAGACAGATACCAGTTGGCATTTTGGCTGAATGCAGGCGGCGTCCCCACCACCGATGTGGTAAAATTAAGTTCACCGGAATAGGTCCAGTTACCATTACCGAATATAACATCCAGGTTGCTGTCACCATCACCAGCAGAATTATAATCCACAAATCCGTCAACCGACAAAGTTGCCGTCATCGGCAGGGCGTGGGCAGATACGGAAAACACCATAAAGGAAATGGCGGCTATACATATTTTTAACATTTTCATAAAAAAATTCTCTTTCCAAATTAAAAGTTAGACATTTCATATTAGAGCGTAAATATTGCGCTGCACTTTATAATTTAATGTGTATTTAGATAAGCAATTATCATGCCAAGGCAAGGCAAAACTTAACATAGCCTTTAAGCACAATAGGTTATCTTCTATTGTGTAAAAATACCATGCTAAATACCTCTCAAAAGTTGTAAAGAATCCTGACATATTTTAGCCTTATTTTACTGTTTTTTACACTTTGGTGTTTTTGTATAATGTTTTGATACAGAAGACTCTGCCCACACCTACTCTGCGCCTAATCCACCAGCCTGTCCAGCGCATAGCCGGTGAAGGCTTTTGTGGTGGCCAGGGCCACATGGCTGCTGATATTAGCAACACCCTCCATGCTTTCAATCAATTTATCATTCAGCTCCAGATAACGGTCCATATCCGGACAGACAACCCGCAGGAAATAATCAAAATTCCCGCTCACCGTGTAACATTCAACGATTTCCGGAAAATCATTGACCAGCTTTTCAAATGCCTTGAAATTGACATTGGTATGATCATGGAGACTAACCGTCAGTAGAACCGTCACTGTACGGCAAATTTTATTCAGGTTAATCACGGCCCTATAGGATTCCAGATATCCCTCATTCTCCAGACGCCGAACACGCTGAAGACAGGAACTGGGCGATAAGTTCACTTCGCCGGATAAATCATGATTGGTGATACGGGCATTATTCTGCAATAGCGAAAGAATCTTCAGGTCAATGCCATCTATGGCTCTTTTTTTGGTCATTACTTGCTGCTCCGTAATCTCTTTTTCCATCTAACATATTATTTTTAATAATTTAAAATAATATATAGCAACAATCAAGTTCTCCGCATAATATTTGGCTTTTTAATAAAATAGACCTTTCATTGATGGACTTCCCTGCCGCGAAGCACAGCCTTGCCCAATAAATGGGTATCGCAAATGAGACTATCGTAAATGGGGCTGTAATGGGGTCATGAAGTCAAATATGTTGAGGATAACAGGGTAGAAATAATCGTCGTGCGGGATAATTTCCATGGCCCGCACCGGCCACCATAAGCCTGTCATCCGCCTGCCCCTGATCATTGAGAAGCAACACATCTACTGGCTCGTTAAGAAAATTTCTGATGTTCTACAGGATGAGAAAGTGTAATCGAAGCCAACACGGGAAAGCCAAGGGTTAATGTTAACATCAGCTGTACACCGCCGCCATTAATGCTGACATCACGCTATAATATCTTTGGCTTGCCTCAAAAAATCAGGAATAATTTAAATATTAGAATACCGTGCGTTTATATATTCTGTATATATTCTGTATATATTTTGGGCTTAATCAACCCAGTCCAGGCCCATATTTTCATAACGTTCTTTGTCGTCCGACCAATTTTTTCTGACCTTGACAAAAATAAACAGATGAACCCGGCGATCTAGCATCTCTTCAAGTTCTTCGCGGGCCAGTTTGCCGATCTCCTTCAGGCTACGCCCCCCTTTGCCGATAACAATGGCCTTCTGGGTTTCCCGTTCCACATAAATCACCTGTTCGATCCGGACACTACCGTCCTTTTTTTCCTGCCAGCTTTCCGTCTCAATCGTGGCGGCATAGGGCAACTCCTCATGGAGACGCAGAAAAAATTTCTCGCGCGTGACTTCTGCCGCCAGCATACGTTCAGTGATGTCCGTCATCTGGTCCTCGGGATATAACCACGGGCCTTTTGGCAACCGCGCGCTGATGATTTCCTTAAGATCCACCAACCCATCCCCCTTGAGGGCTGAGATCATCAGGGTTTCAGAGAAATCACCCGCCTTGTTCAGCTCTTCGGTCAAGCTGAGCAGGCTATCGCGCCGGATAGCATCAATTTTGTTAATAAGAAGGATCACCTTCTGGCCGGACTCTTTTAGGCCCTCAATAATACGGCGGGTATTTTCATCAATTCGCCGCTGCGCATCCACCAGGAGCATGATCACATCAGCATCACTGGCCCCGGCCCAGGCCGCCGATACCATCGCCCGTTCCAGTCTTTTCTTGGGCGCAAAAATCCCCGGCGTATCCACAAAGATCATCTGGCTCTCTTTATGGAGGGCAATACCCACAAAGCGGGTTCGTGTCGTCTGTACCTTATGGGTCACAATAGAAATTTTGCTGCCAACCAGTGCGTTCATCAATGTCGATTTCCCGGCATTGGGCGCTCCGATCAGGGCAACAAGTCCACAACGACTTTGATTATTTTTTTTCACACTGCTCACCGTTTATGTTCTCTTTCCAGTCGTTTTAAAAGTTTGGTCGCCGCCTTTTGTTCTGCCTCTCTTTTCGATGTTCCCTTGCCCAGCTCAGGCGGCATATCCCTGACACAAACCTCGATGGTAAAATAAGGCTCATGGGCGGGGCCTGTGCGTTCAACAACATTATAATCCGGCGTTGGGATTTGCCGCGCCTGCACCCATTCCTGAAGCCTGGTTTTTGCGTCTCTTCTGGCAATGGTATCCTGTGAGATATATTGCTGCCAGAATTTACGAATCAATTTTCGGGCATCTTCATAGCCACTATCCTGATGGACCGCACCAATAATCGCCTCACATACATCGGCAAGAATTGTCGCCTTATACCGGCCCCCGTTATCTTCCGCGCTTTTTGCCATATGTATATGATCAGATAACTTCATCCCGACCGCAACATCCGCCAAGGTTTCCTTACGGACCAAATTGGTGTGACGACTGGCCAAACCGCCCTCGTCCACCTTAGGATAACATTCGAATAGCCATTCAGCAATCACCAGCCCCAAGACGCGATCTCCGACGAATTCAAGGCGTTGATATTGCTTGCCGCCTTCAAGGCTTGGGTGGGTCAATGCCTCCCGCAGCAAAGCTGAATCTTTGAATTTATACCCTAAAATTTCATACAGATCGGTATATTGACCCAGCGTACCGGAAATATCGGATGGGGACATGACAACCACCTTATTTTATGCCTGAGAACATGCGTTCCCTGCGTTGGGCGGGGAACCATTTCCAGAATTCCCACAGGCGGGCATTGTCATCAAAAGATACCCATATAACCTCTGCACGGCCAACGATATTCTCTGACGGGACATAACCGACGCCTACGCTGCGCTTCCAACGGCTATCCTGCGAATTATCACGGTTATCACCCATAGCGAAATAATGGTCTTCGGGCACCAGAAAGACATCAGTATCATCGCCTTCCCCGCCTATTTTCCAGCCTTCATCAAGGGTCATATAAGATTTTCCGCCAGGCAGGGTTTCCTTATATTTCGGGTAGCTTTTTTCCTGACCATATTCATTCACAATTGTGAAATCACCGACATAGTCCCGCTGCACGATAGACCCATTCAAATAAAGACTGCTTTGTCGCATCTGAATAGTATCACCGGGAAGCCCGACAATGCGTTTGATATAATATATATCCGGATCACGCGGTAGCCGGAAAACCACCACATCTCCTCTTTCTACAGGGCTTTCAAAAATGCGTCCGGAAAAGATGTTCGGGCTGAAAGGAAAGGAATGATGGCTATAGCCATAAGACATTTTTGACACCAGGAGATAATCCCCCACCAATAAATTATCCATCATTGACTCTGACGGTATTTTAAAAGGCTGAAAGAAAAAAGTCCTGAAAATAAGCGCAATGACCAATGCCCAAAGCAGAGTAGTAAACCAGCTTTCTTCCTTTTCTTCTATTTTGATCGAGTCCTTGCTGGCTTCCTCATGTTTTATTTCAGACATATTTTCCGTTCACCATTTCGTAATTCTTTATTCAACCGCATAATTTACCTCATCAATAAGGTAATTCCTATCAGTTTTCAACCAATTGCAATGGAACCGCCGTAATAAGGACAACGGCCTGCGCCCAAGGATGATCATCAGTCAGGGTCAGATCAACCTGCGCTTCCATGCCATCCGGCGTTATTTCCTGAAGGCGAAACAATGCGCCACCCATCAAACAAACATACGGCTTTCCGGATGTGTGCCTCTCAACACTGATATCCCGCCAAAAAACGCCTTTGGCAAAGCCTGTTCCCAATGCCTTCGCGCAGGCCTCCTTCGCCGCAAACCGCTTGGCATAATTTGACACCCGGGTCGCTTTGCCATTGCAATAATCCTGTTCTATCTCCGTGAAAATCCGGTCGATAAAACGTTGGCCAAATCTAGAGATTGATCGATTAATGCGATCAATATTCACCAGGTCATTACCCAAACCAATCACCCTCATCAGTCTTGCCTTATATTATTACGGCCAAGATTCATCAGGTCTTTCATTTTACGCAAGCTTTCCTCCAGGCCAACAAATATTGCCTCCCCAATCAGAAAATGCCCAATGTTTAACTCTGTAAATTGGGGTATTTCTGCAATATCCTGCACTGTTTCATAGTTAAGGCCATGTCCGGCATGCACTTCAAGGTCAAGGGCCGCGCAAAGCGCCGCGCCGCGCCGTAATTTTTCAAGTTCTGCGCCGCGCGCCGCGCCCGTCTTATCCACATATGTTCCGGTATGGAGTTCCACCTTATGAGCGCCTATTTCTTTTGCCGTTCTGATCTGCACTTCATCCGGATCTATAAACAGGCTGACACTGATATTGGCTTCCCGTAATTTTAATACAAAAGGCTTCAGATGATCATAGCCCCGCACCAGGTCAAGGCCACCCTCAGTCGTAAGCTCTTGACGTTTTTCCGGCACAATGCAGGCTGAAGCAGGCCGATGTTTTAAAGCAATACCAAGCATTTCAGACGTGGCCGCCATTTCAAGGTTAAGCGGGACAGTCAATTTTTCCATCAGCATATCAATGTCATGATCAGAAATATGGCGGCGATCTTCCCGTAAATGAGCTGTAATACCATCTGCGCCTGCCTCGACAGCAAGCAGGGCTGCCTTGACAGGATCAGGATGAACCCCGCCGCGCGCATTGCGAATAGTCGCCACATGATCAATATTCACGCCCAGACGTATTTTATTATTAATCATCTTCATTCAATTTACGCCTTCTCGTTATAGCGGCCGCTCGCTTCAAATGCCGTTTATGTTTATATTCACGTACCAGTTTTTCCAGTGGCCAATATAATGAAATCCAAACAATAGACCCCAATAGCAAACCGCCGACAAACATCGGTAAAATTGTTGATTGCAGGAATGACCCAAGCGTATCTATAGGCGAACGCAGGATTTCCAGCAAATTATATCGCCCCAATGTGTCATTTATCTGCCCCAAAAAATCATCCGTTGCAGGGGCCCCCAGCAACCAGCAACCCACATAATATGTCACAGGCAAAATGACCGGAAAAGTCCAGGGATTGCCGATAGCCGTCCCCATAGCAGAGGTAAGAATATTTGCCCCAATTAACCAGGCAAGAAGCGCCGCCAATAAAAAATGCAGCCCCAGAAAAGGCGTAAAAGACACCGCCGCCCCACAAGAAAAACCTGCAGCAATAGCATAGGATGATCCCGGAATGCGAACAAGTCGGTGCCGCAGATAACTCGATGCCCGCCGCCAACCGGCAGAAGGCCAGATATATTCTCGGGTTGTTACCAGAACAGGCCTTTTTTTACGGCGTTTAAACAGTTCTTCTTTCCTTTATTAATTCACCACATCGCCTTAGTGAAAAATTTATTTTAGTCCCCTGCTGCCCGGCTTAGTCGCTGGAATCTCAGCCAAATCCGCAGGCAGATTATCCGCAGGAAAAGACGCTATTTCAAGCTCGGCCAGCGACACCAGCGGCACGCCAATATCAACGCGCCCGTTGCTACGGTCAATCAGGCAACTGGCAGCGACAACATCACCGCCATATTCTGTAATGACCTCGATACACTCCCGGGACGAAAGTCCCGTTGTAACAATATCTTCTGCCATAAGGATGCGCGCGCCTTTTGGTATTTCAAACCCACGGCGCAGGCTCAGGCCTTTGCCTACTCTTTCTGTAAAGATAGCCTTAACGCCCAATTGCCGGCCCATTTCATAACCAACCACAACACCGCCCATGGCCGGCGAGACAACGAGATCTATCGTAACGTTTAAATTTGTCATAATTTTGTCAGCAAGTGCCTTACATAATTTTGCACCGACCGCAGGGTCCATCATGACCCGTGCACATTGCAAATAGCGGGCGGCGTGCAGACCGGAAGAGAGGATAAAATGACCCTCCAGCAACGCATCTGCATCTCTAAAATAGTCAAGAACTTCTTCACGATCCATCAGATCACCTTATCTTTCAGAATTACCTAAACGCACGCTCTACGGAACTTACGCTTTCACTCACTCTCAATGCCGCGATTATACTGGTAAGATGTTTAACATCCCTTACTTCAATATCAAGCGTAATCCGAAACAATTCAGGGGCGCGTTCAACAAATTTAATATTACTGATATTACCCTTTTCCAGGGCAACCACTGTCAATACAGCGGCCAACGCCCCGGGGAGATGTTCTAATAACAATTCAATACGGCTGACAAAAACAGAATTTTCATCTTCCCCTGCAGACCAGGACAAATCAAGCCATGATTCAGGCGTATCGCTATACACATCCAACGATTCGCAGTCTATGGTATGAACCATAATTCCTTTTCCTGTTGTGACGATGCCAATAATACGATCCCCCATAATCGGGTGACAACATTCAGACATATGCACGGCAAGGCCGGGCGTAAGCCCTTTGATGGGGATAGAATTTCGGCTGGCCCCTTTATTGTTCTGCTCAGTCATTTTTGTCGGCAATATGCTGTGCATACCATTCAATTTAATGCCCGGATATATTGTTTCCAGCACTTTTCGAGGCGATAATTCCCCTTTGCCCACCAACTCATACATCTCCGGGATTGAATGAAGGCGCATATTTTTTACGCATATCTCCAATGCCTTATTGTTTAACTCCCGTTCTTCTATATGAAAAGCACGTTCAAGTAATGTTTCGCCAAGCGCCTGATATTCATTCTTTTTCTTATGACTGATGAAACGACGAATAGCGGCCTTGGCTTTCCCTGTAACCACAAAACCAAGCCAATTCGGCGAAGGCTGCTGTGCCTTGGATCGCAAGATCTCCACTTGATCGCCGTTGACCAAACGACTACGTAATTGCACAGGGATGCCATGCACCTTGCCGCCAACGCATGAATCCCCTACGTCCGTATGTACGGCATAGGCGAAATCCACCACCGTCGCCCCCTGGGGCAAATTAACCAGCTGGCCTTTTGGCGTAAAACAAAAGACCTGATTTTGATACATGGCAAGTTTTGTATGCTCCAGAAATTCATCTGGACTATCCGCATGTTCCATGATTTCCAAAAGATCCTTAAGCCACTTATATTGCTCGCCTTCCTGATCAGATGAATGTTGTTTATAGAGCCAATGAGCCGCAACCCCTTTTTCCGCAACAGCATCCATGGCCGATGATCTGATTTGAATCTCAATACGTTTCTTCTTGGGGCCAATCACAGCCGTATGTATGGACTGATAACCATTGGGCTTGGGCATCGAAATATAATCTTTAATCAAATCCGGTATGGCTTGCCAGATGCTGTGAACCACGCCCAGAACGCGGTAGCATGTTTCGGCATCATCAACGATAATACGAAAAGCAATAATATCCGCCTGATCATCCAAACTAACATGCCGATAGGTCATTTTCCGCCAAATGGAATATAGCCGTTTTTCACGGCCAATAACTTCCGCTTCAATGCCGGCCTCTGCCAATAGCCGTTCAAGTTCCGATATGACCAGATCTTTTATACCGTCCGTATTGGCGTGTATTTGCTTCATACGTTTTGTAATTGATTCATAGGCTTCGGGATAGACATGAGGGAATGCCAGTGCTTCCAATTCTTCCTTGATTTCCTGCATCCCGATACGTTCTGCAAGCGGGGCATATATGTCCAGCGTTTCCCGGGCGATGCGAAGGCGTTTTTCTGATTTTTTGATATAATTAAGAGTACGCATATTATGGAGCCGGTCAGCCAGCTTCACCAATAATATTCGAATATCATGAGACATCGCGAGCAGAAATTTGCGAAAATTATCTGCCTGCTTGGCACTTTCTGATGAATATGTCAGCTCAGACATCTTGGTCACGCCATCTACCATTTTGGCAACATCGGCGCCAAACAGTTCTTCTATCTGTTCATGAGTGGCACTGGTGTCTTCGATTGTGTCATGCAGCAAGGCCGTCACGATAGTGTCACAATCCATTTTCATATTTGTCAGAATTGCCGCCACTTCAAGGGGATGGGAGAAATACGAATCACCACTGGCGCGCACCTGCTTCCCATGAACCTTCATTGAAAAAACATAAGCACGATTCAACATATTTTCATCAATGTCCGGATCATATTCCTTGACCCGTTCCACTAGTTCATATTGTCTGATCACCGCCTCTATCCACTTAAAATATATTTTTACCACCCCTCCCCTAATACCCTAGGAGCCGGTCCGGTTAATTTCATACAATTCCATTTCCTTATATAACAAAATAGGTAGAAAACAAGCACCGGCAATGGTTAAAAAAAAGACCTGCAATGAAATTCATTGCAGGTCTTGATACTTTACGTAAGGAAAAGAAGGATTACGCCGGCGTATCGTCTTCTTTATCCTGCTCAACCAATTTAGTGAACATGGCTTCTGCCTTCATTTCTGCCGAGGCCTTGGCCAGATTTTCTGTGGTAACTTCCTGCTGATTTGCTTCCAGCTTTTTTCCCGCCAGTAATAATGAAATATCGTCCTCTTCCGGCTCATCAACTTCTACATTTTTCTGAAGGCCGTGAATGAGTAATTCCCGGAGTCCCTCAGAAGTAAGCTTTTCTTCCGCCAGTTCCCGGAGCGCAACAACAGGATTTTTATCATTATCGCGTTCCACCAGAATCGGCGCACCCGAAGCAATCTGCCGCGCCCTATGGGCGGCCAATAAAACCAGTTCAAATCGGTTTGGGACTTTATCTACGCAATCTTCAACGGTAACACGTGCCATGCCGTTCATTCTCCAATTCAATAAGATCCCTCAAGTGCGAGGCTGCACATAAGGACATAAGACCAAAGGCGGCTTATACAACCCCAATGGTTATCTGTAAAGACTGATTTACCTTGATTCTCTAAAATAATAGGTGATTATATCAACCGGATCATGCCCTGTTTGGCTTGTTCGGTCAATTGACTGGCATAGGCCTTGGCTGTTTTTCCTGAAACAGGATGCGTCCAGTCCGGGCATATGTCCATTAACGGTTTTAAAACAAACAACCTTTCATGGAGCCTGGGATGTGGAATGATCATTCCCTGCGCCTCATTCTCCCCTGCATTTGCCTTAGTGCCATCCCCGGTAGGGCAATTTTGAGCGTGACCAACATCGCGGGCGGGCCAAGTATCCGGGGAAGGATATATATGGTCATGAAACGTGAGGATATCCAGGTCAATGATTCGCGCCTCCCATCGAATGCGCCTTCTACGGCCTAACCCTGCCTCAATATCGTGAAGTGTCTCCAGCAGTTTTTCTGGCGAGTGAATGGTTTCCACGGCCACAACAGCATTAACAAACCATGGCTGGTCTGATTTTGGAACAGGTTCAGATTCATAAAAATGTGATTGTTTGACAATATCAATACCGCGCGCTGCCATTTCAACAAGAGCCATCTCCAACATTAATCGCGGCGTAGCTGACTTACGGTCACTTAAATTGCTGCCTAATCCAATGAGAATCATATTTTTTCCTGATGTAAGAATAGTTATATGCCAAAAAAAACCAGAATATGCTACACCAGAATATGCTACAATAGCCGCATATTTTACTTAATTTCTTTAGGACACCTAAAATGATGTATTTTCATCCCAATGAAAAACTTGCTCTTTTCATCGACGGCTCTAACTTATTTGCCACGGCAAAATCCTTAAATCTCGATATTGATTACAAGAATTTAAGGAAATTCTTCTCTGAGAAAGGCATATTATTGCGGGCCTATTATTATACCGCCCTGCTAGAAGATCAGGAATATTCTCCGCTGCGCCCATTGGTCGACTGGCTGGATTATAACGGCTTTACCCTGATCACCAAACCGACCAAGGAATTCACTGATAGCCGCGGCGAAAAGAAAATCAAGGGGAATATGGATATGGAGCTGGCCATTGATATGATGGCCTTATCCGACCATGTGGATCATATGGTACTTTTTTCCGGTGACGGCGATTTCAGACGCCTCGTAGAGGCCGTGCAGCGTAAAGGTGTCCGAGTCACCGTCATCAGCAGTACAAAAACATCTCCGCCCATGATTGCGGATGAGCTGCGCCGGCAATCGGATAATTTCATAGAGTTATCTGATCTGCAAAATGATTTTGGCCGCTCGTCTCAGGCCGGTCATCACCACGACGGCCATCATTCCCATAAACCGGCTCATAAGCCTGACCATAAACTCGCAAATGAGTCAAAAGATGAGCTAAGCTAATGGTTTCGACTATTGTCAAAGCTGATTTTTTACCTGGGGATGCACCTGAGAACTGTACTATCTGTACACGCCTCACCGCCTTTCGCGCCGCAAACAAAAAGAAATATCCGGCCTTTTATAATGGCCCAGTTCCCTCCTTTGGTGATCCCTGTCATGAAGTGCTAATTGTCGGCATGGCCCCCGGTATGAAGGGAGCAAATCAGACAGGGCGGCCTTTCACAGGTGATTATGCCGGTGATCTGTTATATGCGACCTTAAAAAAATTTGGCTATACAAATGGGACATATCAATCCGTGGCCAGCGATGGCCTGACCCTAAAAAATGCCCTTATCACCAACGCCGTGCGCTGCGTCCCGCCGCAAAATAAAACGATTGCAGAAGAAGAAGATAACTGCCGCCCTTTTCTGATTAATCAAATCAATAACGCCCCCCGTTTGCGGATGGTACTCGCGCTGGGTCTTGTCGCGCATAATTCTGTATTGCGCACATTCGGCAAAAAAAAATCCGCCTTCAAGTTTTCCCATGGCGCTATTCATCCGCTGGGCGATAATTTTGGCAAAAATATTACCTTGATCGACAGCTATCATTGTTCGCGTTATAATACCAATACCAAACGGTTAACTACCGAAATGTTTGAAGATGTCTTCCAAAAGATTGAAGACTTCTTAAAATAAAGTGCTAAATATATAATAGAAAAATTTTGAGAGGAACGTCATGCAGCGTATTATTTCTTTAAGTATTATCATTTTCATGGGCTTAACAGGTATCACTTCTGCCCAGAACAAATATGATGAGGTGCAGATCATAACCACAAAAGTGGCTGACGGCATCTATATGCTTCAGGGGGCCGGGGGTAATATTGGTGTTTCGGCTGGCGAAGACGGTATCTTCATGATTGATGATCAATTTAGCCCGCTTACGCCTAAAATCCTGGAGGCACTCAGTATCATCTCTCCAAAGCCCATTAAATTTATCATCAACACACATTGGCACTTTGATCATACAGGCGGCAATGAGAATCTTGGTAAAATGGGCGTGGTTATCGTTGCGCACGATAATGTCTATAAAAGACTGAGCACAGACCAGTTCATGAAAGACTTTAACAGAGATGTACCCGCGGCACCAAAAGCCGCGCTGCCCATGGTGTCTTTCAATGACGAGGCGACATTTCATATGAATGGCCTTCATATACTGGCCCGCCATTATGCCCATTCCCATACAGACGGCGACAGTATCATTTTTTTCAAGAACAAGAATGTTATCCATATGGGGGATATCTTCTTTAATGGCCATTATCCCTATACGGATAGCGGCTCCGGCGGTTCCATATACGGCATGATTGATACGGTTGCCGATATTCTGCGGCAGATTGATGACACAACAAAAATTATTCCGGGCCATGGCCCGCTGGCCAATAAACAGGATCTGCAACATTATCATGACATGATGGTTCAGGTTGTGGACTTGTTAGCCCCACTGGCCAAAAAAGGCCTCTCTATAGATGAGGCCACAAAGCGCAATCCCTTGAAAGACCTCAACGATGAATGGGGCGACGGCTTTCTCAAGCCTGATATGTTCCTGAAAATAATCTACCCGACCATTCAGGCCCATAATAAAAAATAATGCGCCCTCTGAATCTGGTTTTGGGCCTAATTATAGGCCTGAGTTCGGATTCATAACCGTTCATCCATCATTCAGTTTTAAAATATTATAGTAAATTCAATATGCAGGTGAGACTGCAAAATATGAAGGAACTGAATGATGGATAAAATTAATCAGATTTTTAAAACAGGCATATTCATATTGGCCGTGACAGTATTTGGTCTGACACCGGCCGTACAAGCCCTGGCAGACGGAAAATACAACAAACACCGTAGCCACATTGGTTATAGCAATCACAACAAAAGTCATCATTATAACAAACACCGTAACTGGCGGGATAGCTATCGCCGCAATCATAGATATGGTCATAGCCGGCGCGATCATTACCGCCATAGCAATCATCGCGGCGGCGAAATTGTCTTAGGGATACTGACAGGCGGCTTACTCTTCCATGCCATGACCAATAATCAGCGCGGCAGAAATCACGACCGAACGGTCTATGTCCAGCAACAACCTGTATATGCCCAGCCACAGCAGCAGCAATGGACTCGCAAGCAACAGGTGCAACGACAAAATACGCCCCAAAACACGCATAATTCCTGCCTTCAGAAGCGCGAATATCAAACCACCATCACTGTTGGTGGACAAAGCGTACCAGCCTATGGCCAATCCTGCCTGCAGCCTGATGGATCATGGAAATTGGGTCCCGCGATTCCAGAGCCTGGTTATTAACAACGGGATCATGACATGCCTAAATTATAAGACTGGCCTAAATTATAAGACTGGCCTAAATTATAAGGCTGGCTGAAATTAAGCATATATTTTTTCACTGAACCCAACGTTAAAAAAAAGCGCGCAAAGTTTATAAAAATAGCTTACCTGTTATCCTTCATCAGACGGCCTTTTTCCCGGTTCCAGTCCCGCTCTTTCTCGGTAGCGCGTTTGTCGTGGGCTTTCTTGCCGCTGGCAAGACCAATTTTGACCTTTACCTTATTCTTTTCATTGAAATAAAAGGAAAGGGGCACCAGCGTTTTACCCCTGCGCTGAATAGCAGCAGCAATCCTGGCTATCTCACGGCGATGCATCAGCATTTTTCGCGGACGGCGGGCCTCATGATTGAAACGGTTACCCATTTCATATTCCTTGATATAGGCATTGATCAGAAATAACTCACCCATCTTGGCTTCGGCATAGGCATCCGTAATATTTGCCTCGCCTGCGCGCAGGGACTTTACCTCGGTTCCGGTCAGAAGAATGCCCGCTTCAAAATCTTCCTCAATAAAATAATTATAGCGCGCCTTACGGTTAACGGCGATTGTCCGTTTGCCATCAACCCATTTTTCTGAAGATTTTGATTTTAATTTTGCCATTGCTCTTATACCAATAATTTGGGCTCTTATACCAATAATCTGGGCTCTTATACCAATAATCTGGGCTCTTATGCCAACAGTCCGGCGCGAATCATCGCGGCCTTGATCATTTTTTTTGTCTCTACGCTGATGGGCACCATAGGCAGGCGCATATCCGCCGCGCATATACCCAATAATTCAAGCCCATATTTCACAGGCCCCGGATTTGGTTCCCTAAAGAGAACATGATGCAGGTCGGTTAATTTATCCTGAATATCAAGTGCCGCCATAAAATCACCGGCCTGACATAGATCCTGAAAGTCCGACATCATTTTTGGCGCGATATTTGAGGTCACCGAAATACAGCCCACGCCGCCATGTACGTTAAAGCCAAGGGCGGTTTGATCTTCGCCCGAAAGCTGTATGAAATCCTCTCCCATGGCCATACGCTGCAAGGGAACGCGCGCCACATTGCCTGTCGCATCTTTCACGCCAATGACATTTTTCAATTCACGGAAACAACGGGCCATCGTCTCAACCGACATATCAACCACAGAACGGCCCGGGATATTATAAATCACCAAAGGCAAATCCACCGCATCATTCAGGGCTTTAAAATGCTGAAACATACCCTCCTGGCTGGGTTTATTATAATAGGGCATGGCGATCAAAGCCGCATCGGCACCGGCCGCTTTGGCATGGCCGAGTAAACCTATGGCTTCCGCTGTGGCGTTTGAGCCACATCCGGCAACAACCGGTACGCGTCCTGCGGCTTCCGCTATACAAATTTCCGTCACCCGATGATGTTCATCATGATTTAACGTGGGTGATTCTCCCGTTGTACCACAAGGGACAAGACCACGCGTCCCCTGCTCAATCTGCCAACTGACCAGCTTACGGAACGCCTTCTCATCAAGCTGCCCATCACGAAATGGCGTAACAAGCGCAGTCATTGAACCTTTTAGCATGGCTGGACTCCTAAAAAAATCTCTCTTCTGCTGCAAAATAGGCTGCCTTTGATCGGACTGCAAGCCATGAATGATAATAGAAGCCTCTTTATTTTTATAAAGCCCGCTTTGGACAAAAAAAGTAGAGAAAGGTCCCCTTTTCACGCCGGCTGAAAACTATGCGGCAAGCTTTCAGGCGGCAAGCTTTCAAACAACGGGCTTTCAGCAAGGTAACCATCACGCATTAGCAAACGCTTTTGCCTCCGTGAACCATAAATTACCCAATCTGTGAATCCCTTAAAGTATAAAGGTCCTGAGCCGGGATATCTTATTTCACTATGACGTTTTACATGATTCAGGTTTCAGGCTTATCCCGCACGGATTTCTGCCAGAAATTCATCAACGGCCCCTTTTAGGATTGAGGCTTGCTGGGATAATTCGTTTGAGGCATTAAGCACTTCACCTGCAGATTGGCCGGTATCTTTCGCCATGCCACTCACGTTTTTGACATTTTCACTGGCGAATTCTGTACCAGAGGCCGCTTCCAGAGAATTACTGCTAATTTCCTGCATGGCACTCGCCTGTTGTTCAACGGATGCCGAAATTGACGCTGAAATTTCATCCAGTTCAACGATGGTCACCGTAATTTCCTGAACGGCAGCAACAGTATCGCTTGTCGTTGTTTGCATTTCATTGATCTGGGTTCTGATTTCATCCGTGGCTGCCGCGGTCTGGCTGGCAAGATTTTTAACTTCTGAGGCGACAACGGCAAAACCCTTACCAGCTTCGCCTGCGCGGGCGGCTTCAATGGTTGCATTCAAGGCCAACAAATTTGTCTGTTCAGCAATATCATTAATCAACAGGATTATTTCACTGATTTTATCCGAGCTGGCAGCCATTTGATTCACCCGGTTAGAGGCATTTTCCGCAGAGTTTAAGGCACCTTTGGATGCACTGGAGATGTTATTCATTTTATAGGAAATTTCTTTGACGGATACACTCATTTCTTCGGAGGCACCGGCCACCAATTGAACATTGTGTCCGGCTTGTGCGGTGGCTTCTGTCGCAGAGAGAGACTCATCTTTCATCTTGTTTGCCGATTGGCTCATTGACTTTGACGTCTCATTTAATTCAGTGGCCGCATCGGTTACCGTTTCTAATACACCGCCTATACGCTCTTCAAATTTTTGGGCCATTTCAAGACGATTCGCCCGATGTTTCTCCTGGTCTTCTTGCTGTCGCCGGTTTTCTTCTTCCTGCTTCTGTACTTCCAATGCCTTTTCTTCATTAACCCGGCGTATTTTTTCTTCTTCCCGTACTTTTTGGGCTTTTTCAGCTTCTTTTTCCAGATTTACGCGTTCAACGGCATTGATCTTAAAAATTTCTACGGCACTTGCCATTCGGCCAATTTCATCTTTTCTTTCGACGCCATAAATATCGACGCTAAGATCATTTTGAGCTAGCCTGGTCATTGCTTTCGTGATGGATACAATTGGTGATGCGATCATTCGTATAGTGAAAAATCCTGTGATGGCACTAATGATCATTATGATGATCGACATTATTATATTACCTGTAACAGCTTTGCCGACGTCTTCCATCAACTGTGGACCAAGACGGTCTTGTTCTGCTTTAAAGGACAGTTTAATGGTTTCGATGATATTCGCGACATCCGGGCCGATTCTGTCCAAAGTACCTGCTATAAGCTCATTTCGCTCCGTAATAATCGAATATACCTTGTCAAAAGAGGTGATATAATTGTTTCTATCCACAATAACGTCTCTGGCAAGCTTTCTTCGTGCCGGGTTCTGGAGATTGGTGAGAAGCTTTTCCGATGTTTTTTCCATAAGAGAAAATTCACTTTTGGCCCGCTCATAGGATGCTGTATCATTTTGAATTAAATATTTCTGCACATACAGACGTGCCAGTAATAAGTGTTTTTGAACAATGCCTGCGTAATAACCTGCGGTAGTATCTTTTGCCAAATAGGCTGTTTCCATTATTTCGGATAATGATTTTTCCATACGTGGACCAAGTATATTCAAGGTATTTAATACATAGTTATGGCGTTGTTCTTGCAGGGCAACCACCTGTGCGAATGTTTTGTCATAAACCTGGATATCTTTACTTAAAGTGATTATTTCTTTATGTCTTGCCGGATCGGTTATTTGTTTCGTCGCTACTTCAGTGTATTCTTCGACTTTCTTAAGACGAAGTTGAACCTGTTTAATTGACTCATCCGTACCGTAAAGCACAAAATTCTTCACCCCCAAACGGGTTGTGAGAATATTTGCCTGAAGCCGGGCAATAATATTGGTATTGCGCGCAATTGACCTATAATCTGAAAAATGCTCTTTAGTGACATTCAGGCTTAGTGAACTCAAAACACTCGCGACAATAATCAGAGTCAATATTATCCCGATACCCAAAATTATTTTGGTGGAAATTTTCAAATCCTGAATAATTTTAACCAAGCCGTTTTTGTCGGGCGTGTTTGTTTTTTTTCCCACTGGTACGGCTCCATTAATTACGGCCATTCTTTTAATCTCCTGAATCTCTGATTAATCAACAAATAATCCAACAATATAGAAGATGAATATTAATTAAATCTTGATTTATTAATTTATATTTTGCAAATCTCATATATAATAAATCTCATATATAATAACGGATAAGCCCATATAGCAGGCATTACGAAAAATAGGAGTGGTGCGCCTAGAGGGAGAAAGTTTGAACGCCGCAGCCTTGAGCGCGTTTCATGTGAGCACAGCCCCCAACACCGGCTTTAAATAACACACAAGGGGCTGAGCGGAGCGAAAACAATCAAATAATGCTGCCCCTAAAAGAAAAAGGTTTAAACGCCGCAGCCGTCAATATTGCATAAAAATCAAAACCAGCTGTCCTTGTCCATACGGGTATGTAAGACACGAATTATATCTACGCTACCATCAATGGGTTTATAAAAAACAAGGTAGCGCGAAAATCCTTTGATTGGCATATAACGCATTCCCATAAGTCCTGATTTATTGGTGTGATAAATTGCTCCCATATAAGGCATGTCGCCCAGCATCTGATAGGTTTCTTCAGCTAAGTTGTATAATCGTAAGCCCGCTTCAAGATTGTCTCTTGCTATATTATGGGCATGACCATCAAGATCGGCTTCCGCCTGAGGACGTATTTGATAGCGGATTCTTTTCACGTGGTTGATTGTCTTGTTAAAGCAGCCTTTTTATCAGACCAGTAGGTTTCGCCTGGCTTGATTGACGGACCACTCTCAAGTCCCTCTGCAAGCAAATGGTCCAATTGTTCACCGCGTCGGTGGTTACGCACCAAGGTTGCAACAAAATCACTCGCACTTGAATATCCGCCAGACTCAATGGCATTGTCTATCCAATGCCTTAATTCCGGAGCAAGAGAAACGGTAAGTCGTTCGGTAGCCATAAGATAGTCTCCTGTATTATTTATCTGCATAATAATTCATAATAATTATGCAGTCAAGGCAAGGCACAGGGAATTCCAGGGTAAAATCTCAATTTCTTACTTGTGCGAGGTATCTCATGATATGTACCGCTACAGAAAATTAAAGGTGTATGAATTACCTTGAATCATATTTAATAGTACCAAATAGGATTTCTGCCTCTGAAAGAAGAAAGTTTGAGCCACAGCCTTAAGCGCATTTCATGTGAGCACAGCCCCCAACACCGGCTTTAACACCAAAACAAGGGCCTGAGCGGAGCGGAAACAATCAAAGAATGGTGCGGCCGAGAAGACTCGTTGCTTTATTTAAAAACAAAGTATTATTAAAAAAATTACGCAAAAATTACGCAAATATCTGTGTGTTCAGGCCTGGTAAGGCCGCTGCGGGCATAAAATCAATGCCTTTTAACCTCGCCCTCAAACAGCCATCCCCGCTCCTTAATGAACCGTATGATGCCCAAATAGCTTTGATCGTAAGGTATAAACGAAAAAATAGCCCCCGATGGCGACCGCCACACAATATGTGTGAACAGGAACCATCGAGGGCTAAATTGGATTTTAATACTGCCGCCATGCCGCCACCATTTGCGAACAGCATAGAACAGGCAGTTATAGCGCATCAGCCGTCTTGTTTGTCCCGGATGGCCCATAAGGCCCCGGCAACGGCACCCATTGCGACAGCCTCAAACAGGCCACCGCCAGTCATAAAATGCCCAACTGCGCAGCCGTATAGAACAGCACAATTAACCCGCGTGTTTGACGCCTTTAAACGAATGTCGAACCACCGTCCGACCATGCTTGCATATTTATCCATAATATTTCCTTTCAAATGTTATTGGCCAATAAAAAACCGCAGGCGGCCAATCCTGCGGCTATTCTGTCTATAGTTTTCAGGGGATTATTTGTTCATTCGCCGCCGGTTCCATTCGGCAATGGCCGCGTTAGACATAGGCTTGTTGGTATCGGCCATCTCGGCTTGAAAATCTTTCTCATTCATTATTGGCTTTAGGGCATCAAGAGCCTGTTGTCGTTTAACTACCTGTTCAAATTGCTCATCTGACAAGGCCATTTTCTTATCCCGGTTTTTATGCAGTTCTCTTGCCGCAAAATAAAACCCAATGATAGCCGACAGCACGTACCACATGCTGGACGGTACTGTATCAAGGGCTACATTGACCTTTTGAAACTCAACAGTATCAAAATAGGAGAGTAAAAAATAACTGATAGTAAGAAATACCATTACAGGGCGAGGCAATCTGTTCAGTCCGTCAACCAGGCTATCCCACCACGTCCGATTCTCTCTATGTCTAAATTCGGCAGCATATTGGTTATGCACCATCATATCTGACTGGTGCTTGTACCTATCTCGGTCATTTTTACTGCCGAAAACTTTGCCAATCACACCGCCAACACTATCGACTATTCCGCTAATGGGGTTCAGATTCATGCCATCCTCTTATAATTTTTACCATCGAAAGAAAGAAATTCACGCCTGTTACCTTCTGCCTTGACAGATGCATGGACCCAACCGGATTGCGGGTCTTTTGGATCATAAAATTCAAGTATGACCTGATCAAACTCACAATTATGATATATCCAGCTTGCCAGAACATGATTTGGCACAGTAGGAACCTCAAAATCAGCCGCCCTACCCTCTCTATGCTGTGAGGTATCCTTTGACCCGACCAGACGGTTTACTTCAAGGCACCGAAAGCCACTGGATGGGCTAAAGGGAATGCCGAAATGTTGGCGCACGGGCTCAAGGATATGATCACATAGCCGCCTTAAATTAACGATCTGTCCATCATTGGGAATATTATCTACTTCATGCCGCAACGCAGTGGATGACCTAGTTAATTCACCAAGGGCAAAATGTTCTGAGAGCTTCATTTGTCCGCCTTACCTTTCAACTCAGATTTTAGTTCCGAAAAGCCAAGACGGATTTCTTCGAGCATATCTTTATGGTCTTGCTTCGTGACATTATTGGTCGCGACCTTAAGCTCAAAAGATGTCATGTCATCCTTGATATTGGACATCCGGCCATGCAAATCACGATTGGTTTTATGTTGAAGTCCAAAAACAAAGACAAAAAACATCCATCCATATTTTATCAAAACCCCCCAGATACCCGGTTCAGATTCAGTCATAAATTATTACCTTTTTATTATGCAAAATACTATTATTTATACATACTTTTATTGTTGACATCATGATTATTAGTATGTATAAATAATTCATGGAAAACAAAATAACATACGAATGGAATGACACCAAAAATCAAGACAACCAGCAAAAGCATGGTGTCGCCTTTGAGCAAATTGAAAACTTCGACTGGAGCATTGCTCTAACGATCAACACAACACGCGATGAAGATCAAGAAAGTCGCTTCAAGGCCATTGGCCCGATCGGCAATCGCCTTCACACTATTGTTTTCACAAATCGTGAATTGAATGTAAGAATTATTTCTTTTCGCCCCTCAAATAACGCTGAAATAAGGAAATGGAACGATGCGTAAAAAAATCCCGTTAAACACCCCAGAGGAAGAGGCTGCTATTAACAAAGCGGCAAATTCCGACAAAAATAATCCACCAATGACCAATGCGGAGCTAGCAAAAATGCGCCCCGCTATTGAAGTAATCCCCGCCATTGTCCGAGGCCGTGGCCGCCCAAAAGGCACCAGTAAAACCCGCGTGAACATCCACCTGGACAACAAAGTCATTGATTACTTTAAGGCAGAATATCCAAAAGGCTGGCAGACACAGATCAATGACGCATTACGAAAAACGGCGGGACTAAAACCGTAAAACTTGGTCATCGCCTTCGTCATCTTCAATGGCGTTTAGGGCATGGTTTTTTTCGAATTTGTTTAAAAACCACCACCAGAACCGCCAATATTTTGAGGCACCGCTGGCCCGGATATTTTCTTTCCCAACGCGGCTTGAAAAGGTCTCATCTGGATCGCCGCCGTGCCAGATATTGAACTTCTGAGACCAGCTCAGGAGATGATTCATTGACCAGTGCCTAAAGCCCCGTGACGGCGCAGCCCAGTAGGATACAGCATGATTCCCTGCATCCACCACCGCAAGGACTGAATGGGCGAAAACGCAAAAAATAATGACGGGAATTGTCGCCAACCAGACACATAATTTCAGAATAGAAAAACCTGTTTTCCAGAACATGCCGCCTCCTATGGCCAAACCAGGGTGCTAATGATTGCAGAAATTTCGCTAGAGCTGCCTGCACTGGCCAAGGAAAGTTTGCCCCCCATTCTTATAGCCTCAATTGACGCTGCTATTGGTCGCCAGGCATCTGATGTCGCCTTGATGTTAGTCGCAATTGCCATCATAGCTGCCCCAGTTGCTAGAGCCTCCGCCTGGATAATAGGATAGTCAGCGCCAATGGGCGAAGCCACCGCAAGAAAAGCCACCGCCTCTTCTAATTTCTGGGTATAGGTCATGGCCTGCCCGGCACCACCCGTGATATATTTTAAACGGGCCGCTTCTGCCTGCTTATCAATTTCAGCCTGCGCCTCGACGATCAGACTAGGTAAATCATGAACAAAATTATTGAGCTGCAATGACGTCAATTTTCCACTCCTTTGGTAAGTAATTCATTTCATCGACAATTTGAACGATAAACTCGCCCGTTTCCGTGGAAGATAATTCCAGCGTACCGCCCGTAATAATTTCAGGGGGATTATGATTAATTCGTACCATAACTGGATTTGGCAACCCCAAGATCATAGCTTTATCAACCCCATCGTTGATGATTTCTGTCTTGTCCAGAATGGCCATAATTTCCGCCTTACCCTCCGAATGCATCAGGCCATCGTGCAGACAATTTTCAGAATGCGAAATCACACCATCAGCTTTTAACGCCGCCTCAGCGGTTAAGAAAAGCCCATATTCTGAAGGATTCACGTCACCTTCTACAATATACCGAAATGGCCCGATAATTGCCGGGTTCTGGTCATCAATAATCTGAATCGTCACCATCGTTCCCGGATCATAAGCCCCCCGAGTGGTTCCTAAAACTTGCAAGAATTTCATTAATTTTCCTTATATTTGATGTCTTAAAACGCCGGCATAAAGCCGCCATAAATTAATCAACTTTTCTTGGCGAGAATGTTCCCCGCCATAATAGATAATCTCGCCATCGGAGATATAAACACCGCATTGATTAGGCGCGCCATGGCCAGTTGATAATAAAACCATATCACCGGGAAGCATCTCTTCGATGGGAATTTTTCCGAGGTTCGATAAACCTCCCTCTATATAGTTATCAAGGAATATACCCTGGCCACCCACGGTGCTTTCCATGTCGTGTACGACCTGTGGGGGATATATGTTGTGATTTATAATCCACCAATCTCTAAAAAGGTCATAACAATCCCATACCCCCAAAATAAATGCCCTATCTAGTAAAGGGGACCTCACTATCCCATCACCCCACCAAACAGTTCCTTGAGCTACGCCGCTCTCGACAGGCGTAACACCCCAGATAATATCGTAAGCCTCACGTTCCCGGCGTTCAGTTAATGTTGGCGCGTTATTTCCTCTTGGATGAGAATAAACCACCGCCTGGACGTTCCCAAGAGACTGATGTTGTTCCAGCTCCGCAGGGTTTATTCGGGCCTCAATATTTGTTGCATATGTATTGTTTGTGCATAAGAAATAAACCCCGTCGCGAACAACGCCAACTGAATGGTTTGGAGCCATACTTTCAGCGTGGTCTTTAGCGGCTTCATGCACAGACACAGAAAAAGGATCAATAGGTCTTTCTTGAAGCATTACGCAACCCTCCCTATATACGCGACCCCTTGTATCGAAATCGTTAAATTTGCGCCATTTACAGGGGTAGGACTTAATTTCGGGGCGACAAAAGAAGATGTATGCGAATGCCAGGCTTGTAATTGAAGTTGACCTCCAGAAAAAACAGCGTCTATTCTCCTTCTATAAGCACTGCTATTAGCGGTTAAAACTGACCCTTGAAATGCAAACCCATCCCGTAAATTCCATGCTATCGAGCCCCCTTCTAGAGCTGCCCCGGATACAACAAGGGCTTGTATGACCCTAATTAGGACAAAATTAGCCCCAGATGGGGGAAGGGCATCTAATACGGTCGCGCTCCGCAAGGCATTTACATTATTAGTCCATCTAAAGTTACTACCGCTTAATCCATTACTAGCCTCAGAAGGCCAAATAATATTTTTGGTAAAGCTAACCTCTTTCATTATATGTGGCAGAGCATTGTTTGTATCAAATACAATTTGACTCCCAACATTTTGTAAATATATTCTATCTGCTGCTGCGGAAAATTTATGCCCCATTTATCGTTAACCTCACTGAAGGTTGTTCGACAAATGAGCCGGCGTATCCTCCATAGTCCGTGACTTGCCCGCCATAGGCTATTCGAACGGTGCCAAATCCAAAATCAACAATTCGTCCATGAGTTAAATGAAACCCGCCTACTGGCGAAGAAAATAAATAATTAAGGTCGCTATTGAGCTTACCCCCGGATGCAATAAATGATGTTGGCGTTATTCGTAAAACAATAGCCATTATACACTATCCACGACTATACCAGTGAATGTGTGAGACCATGCAGGTATGTTACCCCCCCCCCACGCAGCGGAATAAACGTTAAGATTAAGTATATCAGCATTTTCTCTAGTGATCGTGGCAGCCTGACCAAGAGAAGCGTTTGGCAGTGGAGCACCCCCAAGCCCTGACATTGCAAGGGGGCCCCAAGAGTCCATAAACAACCACATTCTCGTGCCAATAGGGCCCGCATATAAGGTATAGTTGTGACTAATTGGATTTACCAGACCGGAACCACTTACCAAGGGGTGATTTATCGTTATCTGAAAAAAATAAGTCGCCTTTAGGTACCTAAAGGCCGAGTGAAATTTTATGCGCTCAATATATGAATTAGGGTCACCAATGACAGTATCAGGATTATCACTGGAAATTTTGTCCCATATCATTACATCGCCGCCACCCGTGGCATATAAAGCTTTGCTCATCGGTCAACTTTCAATCAAGATTTTTTTTGCATTCAGATCAACAATCATTTTGCTGTCTGTGGATCGCAGAATTCCAGCCGTAATCAAACCAACATTCGCCACGATAGCCGATAATGTTGCAACATTCATTTGACCAGAGCCAACCTGATCCAACCCGGCCAGAACGCCAAGATTATCAGTGAGGGCAAAATTAGAAACCCAGACCAATCCGGACTTTCCATATATTTCGTTGGTGTCCTGCCTTAAAAAGAAATCCCCGTCTTTTCCCAAACCGCCGGCTGGGGCACCCGTGCCCGTGTACCAAAAGGCCCCATCTTGTCCGTCCCCACCAACAATCTGAATAGCATCAGACCAAACTCCCTGCCCCACACGTTGCCGCATATAAATGTCGCCATTAACAAACGGCCAATGCCAATTTGTTGTGCCGTCAAACGAATATTCGACAAAGATGCCATCCCCTTTTAAATCACCCCGCAACGTCCAGGTTGACGCGGCGGTTTTCTGGTAATAATCTGAATTCAAATTATTGAGATACATGTCTCCAATTGTCCCCAGCTCAGAAGACGGCGCACCATCACCATTGTGCCAAACATCACCAGCCGTTCCATCAATACCCGTTGTGTCGTATTGAAATGTCCAGGTTGACGCAGCGGTTTTCTCGAACACGTGCCCATTGTCAAAATTTATATATTTATCATCTACCGCACCAAAACCCGGTGCCGGAACGCCGTTACCACTGAGCCAGCTTATTGTTTTATTAGCGCCCTCCTCAATGCCGCCAAGCTTAGTATTTGAGGCAGCAGAAAGTTCCCTGAGGATTTCCACTTCCTCCGATATCTGCCCCAAAGTGGTCCGGTATGTGAGGCGGATATTATAAAATTTTCCGTCTGTCAGTCCAGATATCGAAGCGGAAATATTGCCGGGCTGAACCCGTGTTACATCATTATATTCTGTTTCGCTGGTTAACTTCCAAGCAATTTCAATATAATTAATCTGGTTGGTGTCAATTGGGCCCTCCCACGTTACGTTGAATCCGGAAATTACAGTTCCATCAACTTTCGTATTATGCGCGGCAATGGCCCCTAAATTATGAATCGCAGGCGGCTCATCCCACGGGTTGGGCAAATCGTCCGAAGTATTTAGCGGCTCATTCGACTTTGGTGACCAGGTGTATATGCTGACATCATATTCAGTAGCCACTATTTCCGCCGTAAAGTCTTCATTTACTTTAACGGACTGAACCCGAAACCATTTATTGACCCATCCGGGCGTATCATGGGTGATGCCTATGACATCATTCGGCTCAAGCAAGCTGCCAACTGGTGCGAGCCTTAAAGACACCGTTATGCCGATACGGCTTGACCTGACAATAAATTCTGCCAAATCTTCGGCCTGATAAAAATCAGTTATCCCATCGCCCTGAACGGTCTGATGTAATGCCTCACCCTGATCTTCCGCCAACAAAGCGGCATATTCCACAGACTGTAGGTTAGGCCAGCTTACCGCGTCTTCTTTGTAATCTTTGTTACGATTTTTATATTCTAGCGTAACACGATTCAGACGTTTTGACCGTCCGCCGTATTCAATCTTAAGCCCGCCCAATATGGTGTCATGATCAAAATCATAGACGGTCGCGGCTTCGACATCTTCGATTGTAAGTTTGTATTTACCCTGCGAGAACTGAAGATCACCCCGAATGCCATTCAATAATTTTAAGACATTTATTTTAACCGTGTCTTTCGGGTCTAAAGCAATATTCAGAGCATGGCGTTTTTGCGTGGTTTCTATGACCCCCTGCCACTCTCGATAGGCTGGATAGAAATTCCCAACACCAATGTTGAAGAAACCGCCCTCTAATCTATTCCAATAATCAATGACCGGGGTACCCGTTGTATTCGTCAGCGGGGTAGGGATCGTAACCGCCACATCATTTTTATCGGCCACCGCCATAAATGATGGAAAGTGCAATTCGTCATTCGTCAAACCTCGCCCAGACTGGTCACGTAGATAATCCAGTATGCACAATGCCCAGGTATCACTAAAGGCCCATGTTGAGGGATCATCCTTCCTTTGTGGCCCAAGCCCGCCAGGCTGCGTACTATCAAGGCGGGGGTCATACCGGGTGCCGCCCACAATTTCCGCCTCAACTTCCGGCTCGCCATTGAATTGTGGCTTCTTTCCATGCGCAAAAAAACGCGTAGCCGAATATGCAACCCCCCGCCCACGATGGTTTGATGTCCACCGATTTGAGGCGGCACTTAAACTGGTAAAAGCCGTTTGATTATCTTTGCCATAATACCCCACTGCCCGGAAATAGGGCCTGGATGCCAAGCGCGAAACCGTGTGCGGATCTCCATCAACATAATATCTGGCAATATCCGTTATCGGACCTTGCGCCCAAACGTCTATTCTGTGCAGAAATTCTTTAGCTTTCTTTACTTCTTCATGATCATTACTGACTTGAGATACAAAAAATTCATCATAATTCGAAATATTTACGGGAACATTATTCCGGCTTACCGTTTTAAAAACCTTAATCGCCGGAACTCGCATCCGGCCATAAATAATCGGCAGTCCAGCGTTTGCTGAATGCTTCGAAACCGCAATGCCCTGTCGTTTCTGCCCACTAAGACCAAGCAACGAACCTAAAAAAGAGAAAATTGACATTAATCTTTAAGCCCCCATCCCAGATTTGACTTTTCCTCATGCGCCATTTCAAAGAATTTATCGCCAGGATACGCCCCCTCCTGACTATCAGGGTTTGATAAGAGTCCTGCGGTTTGCATCATCGCGGACCATTTATTGGTCAGCTTGATGATCATATTTGAAGAATTGTTCTTTTCTGTAACCGTCCATGTGTCCAAGGTGCCCTGATAAATCAAGATCGGTTCATTCGCGATAATTGCCCCCGCGCCATCCAAAACGGCTTTATAGACCTTGCCAATTCCGCCAACCATGTTCGTGGCCTTGTAAAGCGTGTAAATGGCCGGATCCACGCTTGATAAGGTGATTTGGTGCGTGTGGGCCTTTAAACCCTTCTCCCGCATCACAGGCGAGGTTTTGAGCAGGGAACCGTTGGACACATAAGTATCACCGCCGTAAGCAATATCACTGCCATGATCGGTAAAAAAAAGGCCGCCGGGTAAGGCGACCAAATGGGCAAATTCAAAGTTATCGCTTTCCAGCGCCGCCAATATAGCGGGATCAACATCAATCATATGCGTTCTTCCAAGTCGACTTCGAACCTGATAAATCCATCATCAGATAATTTTGTTGATTGAATATCCCCTTTACGGCTGCACCGAAGATAGACAAGGCTAGAAACAACAATTCCGCCCGCGTTACGCATCGGTGGATAAACAACAGTGGGGCCAATAGCCGAAACCTTGTGAAGTTTTGAATCATTGTGAAAATTGACATAATTACCAACCACTTGCCCCGCGGCATCTGTTGCCTGGGGCACTTCCACATAAAAAATGTCATTGCGAGACCGGCATGTTAAGAAGGTCTCCACTGACGCAAACTCGTTCTTGGTCATGGGCGGATATTTTAAGGTAAACTCAAATCGTTGCCCCCCGATTTGCCGTGTCAAAATCTTTGATGACAGGGCTTCCGACCGGAATGACGTTGTTTTCGTCTTTGAGATATATTCTGCGGGTGCCGGAACAGTGGGCAATATAGGAGATGGCATAAAGTATTACCTCATAAAAAAAGCCCCCTTAAAAAGGAGGCTTAATCACAATTAAATTTTAATTTTGTTAGTCTAACGACCACCACTTTCGCCCTTCGTAATACCGGGCGACAATGGCATTTTTTATATAAGCCGCATTCGCACTATTTGGAATAATAACATCTTTGTAATTATCAACTATGGATAGGCTAAAGAACCCCTCTTCCATCACCTGACACCCGCTATTCTTCATAATAGATTGGGTCCCAGTTAAATTTCTGGATTCATAAATATTATATGCATCAATAGCAAGCGGGCAAGCCACACCACCAAGGGTGGGTGTCCCTGTTTCTAAATGTGCTGTCTTAAAATAATAATCCGTCTTTTCAAAAAAGGCACTACCCTCTTTCAACTGTTGAAACTTTGTAAACTCCCCTTGATTCACCAAGTCCCCCGGTGCCACATCTTTCTGTAACACCCCGCATCCGGTTATTCTCTGGGCTGTTCTTATCCCAAAAGAAACACAATCATCAACGGTAGAAGGTGAATAAGAATAAATTACACTATTTGGCATCCGGTAACATGATGCAATCAATACTAAACAGCATAGTAGTATAAAATACTTCATAAAATTTCCCCATAAAATTGAAATGAACAAGAATAATACACCATAATACTCCCAATTAACAGTTTTTATGCTGTAAATGGGTCAGGCAAGGCATTCTCGGCATAAACATCACGGAGCATTTGTTCAAACTGCCCTCTGTTATTCTGCAAAGTATCATCTAGGCCAGCAGGATCCGTACCAGAAACATTAAAGTTCAATGTAGCATTTGAAGAACGGTTCTGTGTGCGGTTATCATTTCCAGTTTTTGCCAGATAACTGGATAAATCTTTATTCAACCGTTTATCAACAACCCTTTCCCCACTTTCCAATAAGTATGTCCCCGTGTTCGGCACATTATCAATACCATCATGAGCCTGACCGCGCACAGTGGCTAATTGCACGGCACCGGTGCCAACTGCAAATGCGATGCCGGGAAGATTTGCAGGAAAGGGCAAGGCTTTTGCTGCTTTCATAACGGCTTGAGCGGTATCAATCACAATACTTTTAATAGCCATTACTTTTTGAATGACAGCCATTGCTTTCGAATGTTTTGCAGCGGCACCTAATAATTTACCCCAGGATTTAACGCCATTAACGGTCATATTATCCATTTTCATAACATTAAAATCGTGCATATCTGCAAATATGCCCTTGATGGAATTGGCTTCATCTTGGATTTCTTCGATTGGCACCCCGAACGCATTGAACTGTTGTTTTTTTTCTTCTGGCACAACGCTCCCACCATGCAAACCGTCCTTCGATTGTTGTGCCCCGACTGAGACCTCTTCGAGGGTGTCAGTCAAACCCACCGCATCAAGGAAGCCTTGTTTCGCGGCAATGGCCCCATCTTTGGCATTATTCCATAGAGTCTGAATACCTCCGCCTACAACGGCGGTCATGTCTGACACACCTTGTCCAACCGATAAGGCCGCATCCGTGATAATCTGCCCTGAATTTTCACCATAACTGGTCAATGCATCTGCCCCGGACCGTAATTTTTCCGCAACACTATCTATTCCCAACTTATCGGCCATATTTGCGGACGCTTCCAAAATCCACGCGAAAAAATCGAAGAACTTCTTGGAAATCCACGAAACGGCGTTATCTATCGGAATCCACAGAACGTCATAAATGAATTTTGCGATTGGCTGCAAAGCCGCCCCTATTTCCTTTCGAAACCACCAAAAAGCCGCTGCAACGCCCACGATCGCCGTTGGAATGAGAAATAACGGATTAACGACAATCGCCAAGGCAAGCTTAACAAAACCAGCCGTCAACCCCGCGACTGCTGTACCTAATGCGGCCAAGGCAGAAACACCGGCAACAGACAATAAGCCAAATCCGCCAACCAAAACCAATATACCCCCGGTCGCCGCTGCAACGCCCACCGTTGTGAATATCAATTTCTTGGTGCTATCGGATAATCCCGCAAAGAACCCTAAAACCTTTCGCCCGATACCAAGTAATTTATTATATGAGGGTATCAACAATTTACCCATTGCTTCTGACTGCTCCAAATATTCAGAGGTTAAAGCCTTTTCCATATTTGCGGTACTGCCTGCCGTTTTAATGGCATCGCCGTGGGCGTCACTCGTCCCCCGCATGATAATATTCAATCTGGCTTGGACCTTGGCTTGTTCTAATGCGGCCCCGATAAGGCGAGACATACCCATTCCGGCAAGCTCTTGTTTAAGGGTGCTTTCTGTGATTATAACGCCGTATTTACGGACAGTTTCATGGTTACCGACCATCGCGGATTGAAAGTCCCGCATGGTGGCGGCATCTTGCGTATTATTAAAACTCGCCACATCAATAGATAGCTTTGTCAAAGATTTTGACATTTCCGTCGCCTTATCGCGAGAAAAGCCCATAGGAACAAACAAATCCTGCACTGATGACCCCATTTTCTGAATCTCAGACGTTGCGCGGCCTACTTTATTGCCATAATTCTCCGCCCATTTTGTGACCTCTTTGGAATTTTTGCCAAATACCGTATTGAATTTTGAGGTCATTTCCTCCGCATTAGATGCAGCCTTTACAAGAGTCGCGCCAAGAACAACAGCCGGAGCCGTTATCGCTGTGATATTTGCACCCATCATGGCCATATTTTTAGAGGCTCTGGCCGCGCCTCTTTGGAAGGTTCTAAAAAAACTTTCCGAGCTTTTTGAGGCTTTATTTAAATCGCGCCTAAAACTCGCACTATTGGCGACCAGATCGACTGCTAGTTTTGCAATTGTAGCCATTATTTACCTCTCCGCCTTGCTATTTTTTCAATGCTTGCCCCTAATTCTTTGGCGAATGTGTTTATAATTTCTGGTTCATGGCCAGAGACCGCAAGGCGCATGAATGGACGTGCCACCGTGTCAGACGTGCCAAACTCGACTTGTAAGGCCTGATGGCCTGTCTTACCTTCACGTTTACGGCTTGATCCTGCAGACACACGTCCAATCGCGGCGGCTTTCTTACCCGCTTTTTTTAAGTTTCCCTGCGCGAAAGAGGTGGTCAGTTTAACCGTTTCCGCCAAACCGCCCGTATCGCTTATAGCTTCTACATTGGCCTTTACGCGATCATGAACTGGCTTCATGGCCTTTCGTAAAGCTGGGCGCATGGCTTTTTTACGGGTGTATAAATCAAGGTCATTCAACGCCCGCTCCAATTCGCGCAGACCTTCAACTTTTATGGTGATAAAATCACTCATGATGTGGGCTTTCCTGCGAGCTGAGAGAACATTGCAATCTGTTTCTTTTGGGCCCTCCGCTTGTCATTAACGGGGGATTCTTGGGTAAATAAGGGGATGAAATCTGATGCGCTAACAGCTTTGCCATTCTTGCCGCCGTTACAATTAACAATTGCGGCACAAATCTGCCCTGCCCTGAAGTTATCCATTTGAACGCCAAACGGTTCGACCCGTTCAAACGCCATCCATTCGGAAAGCTCTTTACCGGAAAGTCGGTTTTCTAATTCCCGAACGGTACAGCAAAGATGCCCCGCCAAACGAAATTTAAACCGTCTGACAGGGCTGTTTCTTAGTTTTTTTCCAGTTCCTTTACATCCTCATCAGACATACCGGAAAGCTTGCGGGCCTTATCAAACAAGCGGTTGATGACAAGAGCATTTTTAGCCCCCAATTCATCCGCCTGATTATCTTCAAAGATGCGGTTGCCGTCTTCGTCACAAAGACAAAGAACGACAAGCCGCGCCCGCATATTGGATAAATTCTGTTTGCCCATCACGGCACCTATAGAAACCTCAAACAAATCACGCTCCCGCGCAGAAAGTGACCTGATATTAACCCAGCCCCCCCATTCCGGTATTTCAATCGCTTCGATTTCAAAGTCTTTGACTGCCGACAATTGCGCCGCAGTGATAAATTTTTTACTTTTAGCCAAAATGTCAGCCTTTCTTAATAATTTAGAGCAACGGCGGTTACTTCATCAATTGTGACAGGGCCAGTGAGAGCCAATTGAATTTTTGCCGTCACAATGCCATCGATAGGAGTCGCCACAGCATATGATGCGATATAAGCCGACATATCCGCACGGGCATTTTCAGCACCCCAATACCAAACAACGGATGGGAAAATCAACGTCTTGTTATCAAAGGCCGTTTTAAGTGCAATGTGTTTGGTGTCTCCCGGAACCCAATTTAATGTCATATCCAGTGTACCGGGGTCTTTCTGGCCTACGCGCTTTTCCTTAAAAGCCTTGCTGAATGCATTAAATTCAATAATATTGGCGGCCAAAGTGATTTCGCCCATTTCTGCTATTTCTGCTACCTCATCAGAGGCGTCAATGATTGCTGCCCCTAATGATGCAACTAAATGTAGTTTTGTGTCTGCGCCTATAAAGGCTTCGTCAATAGATGTCATGATATGACCCTTTCATAAAAATTAATTTGAAGAATTGAGCGGTGAATTTTTGTTTTCTGCTCGTTTGTCCGGGTGATAATTCGGACTTGACTGCCACCGATAAAATCGGCTTGAACCGTGCCCGTGTAACCATGGAGCAGACGGATTATTTCGACTTCGATAAATCGGATTGTGTCGTAAGAATTTGCGTATATGTTAAAAATTAACGACCATGGCCTTACCCCGGAAAGGCCGCCCGCCGTCAAAGGCTGCGCACCATCGGTTATTTCATAAGCAATGGCAGGCAAAGCTTGTTCTTCAGGCAAAACTTGCGGAAATATTGCACCGCTTGCCAGCAATCCTGATAATGTGGGATCGGCAAGCAAATAGGCGCGAATTGAGTTTTCAATCATCGCGTTGAACCTGATTTTTAATGGAAATTATCTAACTTCTGAGGCTAATATTTTAATGTATTTTTTTCTAAATTCACCAAAATCAATACCATTTACATGCATATTCCGGCCATCTATTTTTATCTCTGCATCTTGAGACAAGGCTGCCATTTTTGCGGAATATCTGAACGTTAATTCATATCGGGCAAGAGTGTTTTCAATCGCCGCGCCTTCCAAATTTAAGATTGACCTTGGACGAACCGCACACCAAAACTGGCCATATTCAACAAGGGCGGTTGATTTCTCGCCAGACGCGCTTATGGTGGCCGCCAGAGTGTATACTGTCACCCTTGTTCGCATATTTACCCGCTTCATAAGCTGTAAACCTTGTGAGATTCCAGTATTTGAACCGCCGTCTCTGGTACGCTCTCTGTCTTATCCCCGACAATGTCGCGATTATCGTAATAATGGCCCGTCAAATAAGCGATTGCCTGTTGAATATCGGCAGGAACCGCGTTCCAGTCTGCGCCAAAGCCAGCTTGATAAATAACGGTGACTGTTTCCGATACGGAACGAACAGACGGCCATGACACCCCATAGTCCGGGACAATACGGCCTCGTTTATATGACCCACCCAGATCAACGCGATATTGGTCAGCCGCGAGCAATTGAGATGCGCCGTCCATATCAAGATAGGTGATACTGGTTACAGATTGCGCTTTAACTTCCTGAAGGCATATTTCTTGTGGTAGATTATCCAATGTCAGCGTATATTCGCGCTGAATAATTGGGCGGTTCATGATGGTCTCTGCCCGGTTGGTGGCCGCTTGAATAAGTCCAAGCAATTCTGCATCACTGGCCGCATCGTCAATCCGTGTCCATGCCTTGACTTGCTGCAAGCTTATCGGAAATGATGCCGGATTAGTTGTCTGGTTATGGCTCATAGCTGCCCTACCCTTAACATAATTGATCGATCATCGACCAAACCGTTCGCCGTTGTTACGCGCGCCGTTAATCTATACTGTTCGCCCATCAGTCCGCCTGTAAGTTTTGTCGTTGCCACCGCCCCCACCAATGAAGGCGCCGATAATGTCGGACCCAAAGGAAAAATAGACCATGCCACATTTGCAACGCTATCCCCATCAGACAGCCAGGCCGTAAAATGAACAGAATAATCAAGCGGGCCGGAGTCAGGGTCGTGGGCGAGATATGACATGGTTTATCCTTTGGACTACTTCTTTAAAAAGCCGCCTTTTTGAGCAATATCTGCACATTCTGGGCTAACTTGATGAACCCCAACCGAGTATCTTTCGATATTAATGCCGTTGTTTGGGGAGTAGGCAAAGGCTTTGGTGAAATCCACTTCACGCTTTTTTACCTTGCTAACTTCCTCCAAGCCTTGATCCACTATTGGCTCGTCGGCATTCGTTTCTGAGGCAGGCTGTTGTAAAGGTTTGTTTTGTTTCTTAGACATAATATTTCTCCTAATGGGGAATGGGGGGGGCTAAGCCCTCCACCCATTAAATTAAAGTTGACACTTGATGAATTTCAGAGCGCGGGAATCGTATGCCCCGCCCAACATCCGGCGGCGGATATAAAATATAACGTTACCTTTGCTTGTTACATCATCGCGCATGATGCGCAACCCAACAATTGGGATCAGCTTGTAAGCCTTTTTCCAATCACCAAAGCCAACCGCCATGGCGTTAGCGGCCTCTTGTGGCATATCATCCAATAACCGATATCCGTAACCATTGATTTGCGCAGGGGTGCCATCGGTCATAGCAGGCTGAAAAATATAGTTACCGTTGCTATCTTTTAGTTTACGAATAGTCCTTAAAGTCTTTTTATGCATTCCATACTGAGCATTTTTCAGATAACGACCGTGCATTTCTGTTTCAATATCAATAAATGGATCAGCAGAAGTCGTGTTGTTAGCTACGCCTGCAGCAATACCAGAGGCAACAAATTGAAACTGTCCAAATGGACGGGCTGCATCATCAGTCGCGACAATTGTATGGGTCAGCATTCCCTTAGGTTTATCCGTGCCATTACCATTCATAATAACGGCGGATTCTTCTTCAGCGAATCCCTCTACTGCCGCGTTCTGCAACCAAGCTGAAACATTGAAGAATAAATCATCAAAGGACTCTTCTGTGGTTGCGGGTAGCGCATAGATCATGCCCCCAGGATAAGTAACAGGTTGCAAAGTTGGTGTGGCCGTCGCGCCTACTGCAGCACCTTCTCCGCGCCATGCAACGGTTGCGCCGCCCATGTCGAGGAGGTCTGTAACATCTGTACTTCCCCGCGTCTCAACAGTGACTAGGTCGCGGACACTGCTTTCTTTTCCAAGCCGCGCTTCGATGTTTCGACTTACATCTACTGGTATACCGGCACCCCACCCGCCCGTAGTGGTTGAACCCGCCTTCGTCTGGAGTTTTTTCAAGGCGGATTTTTCACCAGTCCTAATGAAATCATCAAAAGCGGCCTTTTCTTCCTTGGTCACTTCTTCATTTTCAGCGCCGCCGGCACCTGGACGGTTTGCTTTAGCCTGTAGAGCAGAGAGATCATCCTGCATCTTTTCAAGCTTATCCATCGCATCATTAATGCGATTGACCTTTTCTTCTGTGACTACATCTGAAGACCCTTTTTCCTCAAGTTGTTTAAGGCGATCGTCATTGGTAGCTTTAAATTCTGTGAAGGCAACATTCATTGCCTCAAGGCCGTCTGTTACTTCTTTGGTCATTTGTAGTTCCTCATAAAAAAAGCCCCCTAAAAGGAGGCATAAAATCGAATGAAATTGTCCCTACTAGGAACGGATTACGTTGGTTAGTTTTTTGATACCATCCACAACATCCCGTTGTTCCTTGGAATCAAAGTTTGAAGCCAATTCCTTAGCCTCAGATTTAGAACAACATCCCGCTGCTCTGATAAATTTTTCTAAATCTCTTTGCGTTTTGACATCTGAAATTCTTGCCGCATCAAGGGCTGGGAAAGTTACAATTGACGTCTCCCACAAATCAAGCTCCGTCAATTTTAAGACCTTTGCTGTTGCGTCCCAATCTGCGTCTTTAACAGCATATCCTATTGAAAGGCCATCAAGATTTCCTGCCTTCAAATGCGCATAAGCCCGCGCAGCCAAGGGGTCATCTTTTACAAGTAATTGACCTTTCACAAACAGGCCTTTATCGTCCTCGTACATTTCAAGGTATTTGCCGATTGGCTCATCAGATTTATGTTGCCAAAGTAGTTTTGGCATAGTCCCTTTTTGTTCGTGTGAGGATAAACTTTTGGCAAATGCACCCGCCATCACCATGTCGTTGTAGGAGTCAATTTCTCCAAACACAGAGGCATATCCCTCAAATATTCCTTCTTCTCCGGTTGCCTTAACTGATAGCTTCACCGTTCTCTGTTTCGTCTGCATCTTGATTACCTGACATGTTCATTGGTGTTAAAGGCTCATCTAGCCCAGGAAGCGGGTTTTTGCCATCACGGGCGCGTAATTCATTGCGTGTTCTCGTTCCAAGTTCAGCTTGCGTCCGGTCATATAGCGCTTGGTCTTTCATAGAACCGCGAAGGAATATTCCCTCATCCATATGAAGACGAAGGCTGTCGTCATCCAATAAAACCCGGTCGACAAGCTCCTTAAATCTTCTTATCCAAGAACCTAAAGTAAATACGCGGTGAGCCGAAAAGAATGCCTCCGCGCTTGCATATGTGGCTGTTTTATCTGTGTGGCCTATCATTTGGGGTGACATTCGGAAACCGCCACAGATTTCTACTACCTGCTTATTTCTTGTTTCGATATGTTGCAAATCAACGGCAGAAATTTTTAGCTGCTGATAAACCCAATCACCGTCCAAAACACCGAGGCCAAATCGACCCTGACTGCTTGATATTTTTTTCAAACCATCTTTAATTCTTTCGCGGGCCTCATCCGAACCCATCCCATCTTTTTTCCACATGATGGCACCGGGATGGCCGCCGTTTTTAAATAGTGAACTTTGGGTTTCTTCGAGTGCGATGGAAAGCCCTATAGCCTCCTTGAGCAATGCTACAGTATTGGCACCCACAATTCGATCAAGCATCAATCCTCGTAAATGTAGAATATCTTTCTGCCCGTATTCGCCAAGTATTCCCCCTTCAATATCAACAACTTTGTATGTGACATCGAAGTTTTTATTTTGCTGTACGGTCACTTGGTCTTTGAATAATGGCAAGAGTTCCATAGGTCTGCCAGAGTTATCGCGGGATACAAAGGCATATCCATCACCAACCATACAGGCCTGCGCCACAATAAATTCTACAAATTCTCCAGGTGATTGCCATTCATTAGGCTTGCGGGTTAGTATTTTATGGACAGGGTGTTTGTAATCTGGCTTTTGCGCCTCTCTGCCCTCGCTATCAATAGTGACCTGAACAATACTCCGTGGAAGGTTAGCAATATCTTCTGCTATCACCTTTATGCATGCAAGCACTGTACTAACCTCAAGGGCTGTTTGCGGCGTCACAGACACCCCTGATTTAGTTCCCATCCCAAATCCAAACAAGTCGGACGCTATAGCTTGTTCGACTGAAAGCGGTTGGCTTTTTGAGAAAAATCTTGGAGGCTGTCCTAGATAACCGATAAAGGTTATCACTATGGACATGAGAAAGAGTCGTTTAAGCAAGAAAAAACAAAGTCGTTTAATTGAACATTTTGTATCTGGATCAACAGCCAGAACGGCAGCATC